>OLTD01000017.1_pt1 | contig 147513 bp, 147 predicted proteins | sample 1643231 | NCBI WGS metagenome assembly OLTD01 (sample SAMEA3136647, study PRJEB25190) | human gut metagenome | biome: human gut; feature: human-associated habitat; material: faeces | place: Austria | collected 2013
TGGATGGTTTCAGCCATCCACGCCCCGCCTTCACGTTTTTCCGGTCAGAACTCGTCGGGCGCGTGCATGCGTTCGCGCATCTCGTTGACCTCGCTGGACTGGATTTGGTAGACGCCGTGGATCCATGAGCGCATTTCCGTCAGTCGTTTCGGCGTCACGTCGCGCATCACGCCGTCCACGCGTTTGCGTGACGTGAACCCGGTGTGCGCGTCCCGCTGGTCGCCGGGTTGCATGGCGAGGAACATGACGGCCGCCTCGCGGGTCATGGGCTTCTTGTAGGCGATCATGCGGGCCGCGTTGCCTTGTCCGCCTTCATGGTTCGACCACTGGTCGATGAGGGCGAGACCGTGCCGCATGGTTTTCTGACGGTTCAACCGGCTGATCGCCTCGTCCATGCCGGGTGTCGTCCGGTTCGGGTCGCGCCCGTAGCATAGGTCGGCGAACGCCTGCGCCTGGATTTGCGCGGGTTCGCGGCGCAGACGCTCGAAGACGCGCACGGCCGCGTCCGTGTCCCTCGCGTCGGGCACGCCTTTCGTCGGCTGGAAGCGCATGCGCAGCCAGGCGCGCGCGTTCGCGCCTTTCTTCGCGGGGATGCGCACGGGATGCTCGTCGCTGCCGTGCATCTTGCCGTCCTTGTCCTGGTAGGTGCCGTATTTGAGATCGCCTTTACGGTGGATGACCTGCTTGGTTTTCCGATCCGTCACGTCCTTGTCGTAACGCTCGAACATGGTCTTGTTGATGAACGCGAACGCGGCGTGTTTCGAGTCCGGCCAGCCGTTGCGGATGACTGCGGCGCTCAGGTTCGCGTCCTCGTAGTGCAGGGCTGCGAGGATGTCGGCGGCCTGATCCTGGTCGGCACGCCGGGACAGGCTGCGGGTGATGCTGTCGGCGGGGATGTAGCGGCGGTTCGGGCTTCGGTCGATGGCGACGCGACGCTCGTAGGGGCTGGCGAGACGGAACGCGTTGCGGGCGAGCGTGCGCTTGTCCGTGGAGCTCAACGCGGGGTCGAGCGGGGCGCGCATGATCTGGCGAACCGCTTGTTTCACGTGCGGGTCGCCTCGCATGGTCGCGTAGTCCAGGTGCGCGGTGAGGCTGGTTTCACGGAAGATGAGGTTGTCGTCCTTGTCGTAGAGGACGGCGCCTTCGTCGGTGATGTCGACGCGCGCGGTCTCGGCGAGCAGTCCGCGCGTCTCCTCCGCGCTTTTCGCGTGCACGTGTTCGCTGATCGCGTGCACGCGCATCTGTTCGCTGGCCGCGGCCAGCAGGCTCGTGTCGGGCAGGTCTTGCGCGCCGGTCTTGAAATCGTATTCGCCGCCCGTGCTGTTCGGGCTGCCGGCGGGTTTGCGGGGCTGTTCGCTCATAGGTGTTCCTTTCTGTGACGGGTTGATGTCATCTATGCGCGGCCTCGCATAGCCGTGATGCATGGTTTATCGTTCCCGCACGCGATCCCGTGGACGCTCGTCCCGCAAGACGAATGACCGTCCGCCCGTGGACTGGTCCATGCCGCTCATCGTCGTAGGCTGGCTGTCGTTGCTTGTCTGTCTGCCGTTCGATCTGCCGGGCGGCGTGGTGCTGCTCGCCTGTTCGCTGGCCGCATCCCGTGTGGCGCGGCGGGGCGAACTGTCCGGCCGGGATGGGTTCGGCAACCCGTGCGCGGTGGGCAAGTGGGAGCAGCATCGGGAGGACGCGTGGCGCCGGCGTGCCCGGCATTACCGGATGCTCGGCGATTATGATCCGCGTCGACCGGCGTTCGCGCTCGCATGCGGTCTGGCGGGCATCCCGTTTCTCATCCCGTCGTGTTGGCCGTGGCCGCTGGTCGCGGTCGGATGGGTGGCGAACCTGATTATCATCCTCGACTGGTTTGGCTGCGCATCCCGGTCTGTGGGATGGCTGCGCGTCTCCTGCCGTCGGGTGGAGTGGGCGAAAAGCCGTCTGCCGGCCACGCTCGCCCTGGCGGGCGGGGGCATCCTGGCGGGCGCGCTCCTGTGGGCGTTCACCGCCCTGACCATCCCCGCGATAGTGTTGCCGTGCGTGTTGGCCCCGTTGCCGTTGTACCGGTCGTGGCGTGCGGCCCGACGACAGTACAGGCTGGACTGCGAGAACGCCATGATGGTCATGGACTGGCTGGACTCGTGGGCGAAGCCGACGGTGGGCGCCCGTCCCACGGGCTTGGAGCAGTCGGAGACCGGCCGGCATGGGGAGCGGTGCTTCCTGCTCCAGGTCGCCCGTCCCTCGGAGTGGACGGAACGGTCGGTGCGTGACGCGTGGCGTGTGCATGCGAACCCGAAGCATGTCGATCCGGCGGTCACGTTGAACGGCGATGATCGCAATCGTGTCCGCTGTTATCTGCTGCCCGACCAGGCGCCGGACGTCAAGGACATGCTCGCCGACCCGACCGGCCTGGAGGCGTGGGTCGCGTGGGAGAGCGTACGCCTGGGCTTCAATTATGCGACCAGACCGGGGCGCATGCACTTGACGCAGGTCGCATCCCTGGATGGCCGTCCGGCCGTGTACGCGTGGGATTGGCTGGGTGCGCAACCTGATTGGGAGGAGGTGCGTCGCGACTGGTTGCGCGGCAGCACGGACGGCGAACTGGGGGATTGGGGTACGCGCTGCGGGCTGACCATGACCGTGGATCCGGGGTTCGCGCACGCGTTCGTACGCGCCGCCGGCCCTCTGCCTGATCAGGTGCAGGCGGACGGGAAGGCACGCCGGTGGATGACCCGCGAGTTCAGTACGACCTCCGATTTGAACGCGTATCTGCGCCTGTGCGAGCGCGTGAAAGCGGATGAGATGGTGTGGGATAACATGCTGGCCGGGTCGAAACTGCCGGTGCCCGTCAGGTTCGCGTATGACAACGAGACGACGATACGCTCCTCGGGCATCGTGTTGCGTTCGCTGCCGTTGGGCGTCAGTTCCCGAGGTGGTTTCCAGGCGGCGGATTACATGCGGTTGGATTGCCGGCCGGCGATGGGGGATGCGACGCTCGCGGACATCCTGCCCATGCCGAATCCGCGTGGCGGCTGGTTCACCCGGTGGATGCGCCTGGTCACGTGCGAGCCGGCCGTGTGTCCGAGTCTGCCGGTCATGTTGCGTGACATGTGCGGCGATGATCCGGTGACCCGTCTGCTCGCGCAAATCGCGTGTTCGCGCGCGTGTTCGCGCCTGTTGAAAACCCCGCCGATGGTGGGTGCAGCCCGTCAATTGGCGGCCCGCGGGTTCACGTTGTGGCGTATCCCGATCAGTCTGACGGGTGGTGTGACCGCCGCGGACATGAGGCGCGTGCAGCCTCGTCTTCAGGCGATGATGGGCGCGGATGTCGCGTACTGGCGGTGGGAGGATGCAGGTCGGGTCACCTTGTACGCGGGTGACGGATGCCCCACCGACCCGACCTGCTGGCTGACGGCACGCGAGCGCGACCTTGTGCTGAAACTGCGGTTGGATGCGGCATGGTCGAGCGTGAAAGGGTTGACGACCCGCGAGGGTCGCGGCGTGAGCACGGTGAGCATCGAACCGGCTTCAGGTTCGTTCACCCGGTTCGTGTTCGACGTGCCGGCCGGATTGGACCCCGCCATGGTGGCGGACAGTGTGGATGTGTTCTGCGCGGCCGCCGGGTTCGCGTACGCGCGCCGGGAACCGTCCGACAAGCCGGGCCGTCTCGTGTTTCTCCTCTCGGAGCGTTTCCCGTTGCCTGACCGCGTGGACGTGGATTGGGGCCTGTTGGATGCGAAGCGGGATCGGGTCGCGTTCGCGCTCATGGATGACGGGTCGCCCGCGTATTGGGATCCGGCGGACACGCCGCACCTGCTCGCGTCGGGTACGACGGGTTCAGGCAAGTCGTCGGTGAGCATGACGATCATGGCGGGCGCGTTGCGCCTGGGCTGGCAGTGCATGATGGCCGACCCGTCGAAAGGCGGCAATGATTTCCGTCCTATCCGCGGTAAGCTCGCCTGTTTCGCGGACACGCTGCCCGACTGTTATGCGATGGTCATGTGGGCGAAAGCGGAGATGGACCGGCGTGTGAAACTGATCGCCGAGCATGGGGGCGGTGATCTGAACAGTCTGCCCGCCGCGATCCGTCCGAAACCGCTGCTGGTCATGCTGGACGAGTTCAACTCGCTGCTCGTCAAGGACAAGGCCGTGTTGGCGAACCCGTTCAACGACCCGGATATCGACAACGAGAACACGATGCGCGCGTGGGAGAACGGGTTGCGTCAGGGCATCGGACTGGCGGTCGGCAAACTGCTGACCCAGGGGCGTTCCGCCCAGGTGTGCGTCCTGTTGGGCGCCCAGCAGTTGAACGCGAAGGATCTGGATCTGATGCCCGCGGCGGGCACGGCGAAGAACATGCTGGGCCGTGTGTTTCTGGGCAACGGGAACACGGCAGGCAATGTCAGCCAGTCGAACGTGAGGGATGCGAACCGGATGCTCAGGCAGGCGATGGCGGCGGGCGGCATGCCGAAAGGCCGTGGCCTGTATGAGCGTATGGGCCGGGGCGTGGTGATGATCCAGTGTTTCTGGAGCGGCAAGGATGAGGCGTATGCGCGTCAGGTGAGCATGGTGCCGGATGCGACCCCGCTTGACTTGAGCGGGTTCCGGCCGGCAAAACCCCGTTTGGTGGGTGTCGCCGAACCGGCGGTCGAGCCGACTGTCAAGGAGGTGTCGTTGGGTGGCATGGATTGGACGGTGGACTAGTCGTCCCACTTCTCGGCCATGCGGTGCGCGTACCGGTCGATGAGCTTCGGGGGTATGGCGAGCATGACCGCCCCGGCGCCCGTGATCACGTAGCCGATGGTGAATGTGACCCGCCATCCCAGGGTGGTGGCCGTGAGCATGAAGCCCAACAGGATGATGGCGATGACGGCGAGGATGACGGCGAACAGGTTGCGCATGACAACTCTCCTTGACGGTGACGGTGTACACGCATCCCATGCGTCCGCTCCCGTATCGGACGCATAGCCATGATGCATGGGACAGCCACGCAAGCCGCCGGCAGCCCGAATGCGACCGGCGGCCAGTATGATACGAACCATTCGGGCGGCTTGATGCCGCCTCTGCTCACGGAGGATGAGAATGCATGGTCTGACGCACACCACGCCCTTGATCGACGAGGCGATCGGGCGGGCGAAAACCCGTTTGAAAACGACGTACCCGCAGTGGGATATCACGGACGGGAAGCTGATCGAAGGGTTGACGAGTCTCGCGCTCTACCAGGATTCAGCATCGGAGGCGATACGGGTGCTCGACGCGAGCGTGCCCGACGACGTGAACACGGCCCTGATGTTCTACTGACGCTCGACGGCCGGCGCGTGTGCGCGCAGGCATTGGGTCAGGCCAGGGATACGATGGGGTTCGGTACGCGGTCCGCGAACCCGCTGTTCTTTCGTCTCGACCGGTCGCGCGAGGCAGCCCGCCTGTTCCACGACCGCATCGCCGCCTTGAAACGGCATAACCGTCATGCGGGCGCGGTCGACGTGCACGACATGGACGACTACCAGTCGTGCGACCTGTATCTGAGCGAGAACGGGCGGGCGGGATTCGCCGTCAAGGACGGTGACGAACTCGTGTCCGTGTTCTCCTACGAGGGCGAGCATGCGGGTGATGCGTTGGTCGAGAAGGCGAAGGCGAATGGCGCCACTCACCTGGACTGCTATCATATCGGCGAGCGCGGCCTGCCGTTCTTTTACGGCCGACATGGGTTCACTCCGGTGGCACGCGTGGCATGGGATGACCGGTTTGCGCCCGACGGGTGGGATTACACGTTGAACGGACGCCCCGATGTGGTGGCGATGGCGTTGTGTGACAGACGGAAGGACGTGCCGGTCACCGATTATGATACGGCGGTGTCGATGGCCGCTCGCGCCGGACGCATGAACTGAAATCATGGAACTGTTTTCTCTCGTCTGCTGGCAATCGCCGATACTCGTGCACGTGCCTCACGCGGGCATACTCACACCCAAGCCCGTGGATCCGTCACGGCTCAACGATCCGGCGGCGTTCCGCTGCACCATGTGGGGTGTGCGCGACCTGTATGCGGACACGCTCGGTTTCGGCCTTGCCGACTGTCTGGATGCGACGCTCATGGTCAACCATGTCAGCCGGGTCTGGTGCGACCCGGAACGCTACCCGGACGACCATGAGGAGATGAACCGGACGGGCATGGGTGTCATCTACACGCATGGCATGGATGGCCGTCCCCTGTACAAGCCCGGCTGCGAGCCGGATGAGGCGGAGCGGGCTGAACGGCTCGCCCTCGCGTACACGCCATGGCATCGCATGCTCGCCGAACAGTGCATGCGAATCGCCGACCGGCATGGCCGCTGCCTGCTCGTCGACATGCACTCGTATCCGCGATGCCCGCATGCGGGCGAACTGCACGCCGACGAGCCGCGCCCCCTCGTGGATGTGGGCCATAACGGGGATGCCGCCGCCGCGCGTCTCGCCGCGCATGTCACGCGCGCGCTCAACAGGAAAGGCATCGGTACGGCTGTCAACGCCTGCTATAAGGGCGCGATGAGCGTACCTGACCCGCGGGTCGTCTCCCTCATGCTGGAAGTGCGCCGCGACGCGCCCATCGGACGCCTGAAGGCATTGTTGCCCGACCTGATCGGAGAGGAGTGGCTGTGAACGACATGATTTTCGACCGGCGGGCGCTCGCCATGCTGGACAGGCGTTCCGGGGTCTCGTTCCTGACCGGCCGGGCGGGCACGGGTAAAAGCACGCTCATCGAGCATTGGCGCCAATCACGTTCCGACCGTAATATCGTCATGCTCGCGCCCACGGGCATCGCCGCCCTGAACGTGAACGGGCAGACCATCCACTCGTTCCTGCATGCGCGTCCCGGCGTGAGCGTCGAACAGGCGGGCGAGACCGGCCGACGGTACCGTCGGGACGCGTTCTACCGTCTGATCGACGCGCTGATCATCGACGAGATCAGCATGGTGCGCGCCGACCTCATGGACTGTCTCGACGCGTTCCTGAAAGCCGCTCGCTCCAGTCGGCTCCCGTTCGGCGGCGTGCGCCTGATCCTGGTCGGCGACCTCCTGCAGCTGCCACCTGTCGTCACCCGCGACGACATGGACGCGTTCCGTACGATCTGGCCGGGACCATGGTTCTTCCAGGCGCACGCGATGCGACCCGTGTTCGAAGGGCGGGATGTCGGGTTCACCAGTCATGGCCTGACCGTGACCCACCGGCAGCATGACCGGGAGTTCATCCGACTGCTCAACGCGCTGAGGGACGGGTCGATCACGCAGACCGGCCTGGACGAGCTGAACCGGCGGGTCCGGCCTGCGGGGGAGGGCATCGTCCTGACCGGCGTGAACCGGACGGCAACCGTCATCAACACGCGTCACCTGGAAGACCTTCCCGGACCCGAGCATGTGAGCGTGGCCGTACGTGAAGGCGAATGGAACCCGCAGCTGACGCCCGCGCCCGAACGGTTGAGACTGCGTGACGGCATGCGCGTGATGATGCTCGCCAACGACCGGCAGGGACGCTGGGTGAACGGCTCCATGGGCGTGCTCGACCATTGGGACGGGCGCGTGGCGCACATCCGTTTGGATGACGGTACGAGCGTGGGGACGGGCACGCACTCATGGCAGATCACCCGCATGCGCGTCGCGGACCGGAACGGCGTGAAACGGCTCGAACCCCAGGTGTTGGGTTCCTACACGCAACTGCCGTTCACCTACGGGTGGGCGGTCACCATCCACAAGTCGCAGGGCAAGAGCTTCGAGAAGGTGCGGCTCGAACTGCCGTACGACCCCCTGTTCGCCGCCGGACAGGCGTATGTCGCCTACTCGCGCGCCCGCACCCTGGATGGGTTGAGCGTCAACCGGCCGCTGCGCGCCTCGGATGTGCTGGTCAGCCCGGACGCGCTCGCGTTCCTGAACCGCATGGGCTCCGGGTTTGCGCAACCGCCCGAACAGGAAAGCCTGTTTTAGGCGCATAGCCGACATGCATGAGACAATCCTCCACTCCGGTCAAGCCTACGCCAGTCCAACCGGCTGGCACGTTCGCACGCAGCATGCGCGACGGGTTCTGCCGTACGGTCACGGGCGACGCGTGGCTGTACGGGGTGATGCCCTCCCAGCCGCCGGTCAGGGACGCGGCCTCATGGGCCGACCGGGTGGCGGCCGCCCAACCATGGCTGACCGTCATGGACCGGCTGGCCTCACTGGCTCCACGCATCCCGTTGGCGAGCCGCCGCATGCTCAAAGGCCTGTACCGGCAGGTGCATATCCTCGCCATCAGCACCCCGCAGTCGTTCGACCCCAGCCCCACCCTGCCCGAAGACATCAGGATGAAACTCTCACGGGAGTACGCGGACACCACCGTGCATGACCGGTTCACCCTGTTCGGCGTGCGTCTGACCGCCGGCACGGGGTCAGGCCGGCGGGAGAAGAAGACCATCCGCTCTCAAGTCGTCGAACTGCTCGCCCAATCCGGCTATCAGGATATCGGCCTGGGCGTCAGCGACGACGCGTTCGACCGGGACCGGCAGACGATAGCATCGATCTACCGTGACGCGGGATTACAGACGCCCACGGATGAGCAGATACAGCGTGCGTTCGCCTGGTGGCAGCCTGAACGCGACCCCCAGATCACGCCCATCATGGTCGAGCCGGAGCACATGCACGTGTTCCCCGACATGCGCTCATGCCGGGCGGCCGAAGACCTGCATGAGCGGCGCGTCGACTGCGCCACCTGGCATATCAAACACTCGTTCCCCCTGACCCTGGTCACCTTGGGCGCGCTCCCGTTCGACGGTCAGCAGGAGGACGACCCGCAATCCGCGTGGGGCGCGGATCTCATGGCCTCCGGCCTGGCGGGCGGGCAGGGCGTCATGGCGTTGAGCATCCGCGGCTTGGTCGAACCGGGGGAGGCGAGCCGCGAGCAGATCGACCGCGACAAGGAACAGGTATTGGACAAGGCGTTGAAACAGGCGGCGGAGAATCATAAGACGAACCTGAAAGTCGCCAGCGAAATCCAGTACGCGGCCGACACGTACGACATGCAAAGCGTCCTGCCGCCGACTCTGATCGACGTGCACGCGCACGCGGCCGTCACCGATGTGCTCGAACGACCCAACCAGGTACTCTATCCGGGTCAGGTGAGCCTGAACCCGAACATGCAGGATGTCGTCTTCCAGGACATGATGATCGGCTCCACGATCTCCTACAACCCGTCGCCCTGCTGCTGGCCCGCGCCGATCCTCGCCTACGCGGGACTGTCCGGCCGCTCCGCCGGCGGCGAGGACATGGGATTGGGCCGTGACAGCGACCTGCCCGGCGCCCTGTTGGGCGTTTCGGAGACCGACCGTATTCCCGGCTATATCTCCCCGACCGCCGTGGCCGTCAAGTCGAAGGAGCCTATTTTCGTCGTCCTGGGACAGGTCGGCGCGGGCAAGACCTATTCGCTGCTGCACCTGGCCGTCCAGTGGGCGCGCATGCCCAACCCGGACGACCCTTCACGCCGGTTGTGCGGCGTGTTCTTCAACCCGAAACCGCAGGCGGATGATTTCGGTCCGTTCGTGAGGTCCATGGGCGGCGTGGAGAACCGGTTGGACGACAAGGACAGCGAAGGCATCCTGGACCCGCTGCGCTGTATGAGCCGCTCCCACGAGAACGGCCAGTATGACGACATGGTGAACACGGCGGTCGACATGATCAGCCAGATCACGGACCGGGGGCGCGCCGACCAGGGGGAGCTGATGGCGATCATCGGCTACGGTCTGAACCATGGGGCGGATTGCACGGGCGAGGCGGTGCGCATCGCCTATCAGGCCGCCCAAACGGGGAGTACGGGCGACCGGATCAGCCGCATCGTCCTGGACATCTACCCGCAATTGGCGAGACTCGCCTCCTCGTCCGCCCTGTTCCGTGTGATCTGCGGCTTCCATCATGGCGGCCGTCACCTGAACGTGGCGGACGGGATGACGCTGATCAGCGCCGGATCGTTGAACGTGATCCCGGAGAAGCAGTCGGATTCGGCGCCGAGCATGATTCAACGCTGGGTGGTGCGCATGGCCGCGCTGGGTGGCGCGGGCGCGATCATCGGGCGCAACGGGTTCGTGGTCATCGACGAGGCGTGGGCCCTGTTGGGCGACGAGTATGGGGCGGCCATCGTGGAACGGTTCGGGCGTCTGGCCCGCGCCCAGCATTACCTGCCGATCCTGGCAAGCCAGAAGGTCAACGAGTTCCTGGAATCGGGGGTGAGCGACTATATCAGCCGTGGCCTGATCCTCGGCATGTCGGCCCGCAATGAGGCGTCCGGCCGCATCTCGCAGGCGCAGGCCGCGTGCATGCTGTTCGACCAGCCGGCGGACGGGCGGTTGCATGAGCGTCTGACCCATGAGAGCGTGATCGACGCGGAGTCGAACACGCCGGACTGGCAGTCCCTGTACGCGCTGCGCGACCCGGAGACCGGCCGGCTGCTGCGCGGCCCGGTCGGCTACTACGTGGGATTGGACGGGCGGGCCATCCCGTATGAGATCCGCATCCCCGACTCGGAGATGGACCTGATCAAAGGCAGGAAGCATGCGTGACGCACGGTGAGGTGTTATGGCACGAGTAACGGATCTGACGGTAGGGCAGGCGATCAGCCTGTCGCGCCTCATCGAGGGACTGCGTCTCCTTGGTTTCGACACGGAGGCGGGATTGTATTCCGCGAATCTGCATGCGTGTCCGCGCGGTGATGGCCGTCTCGACTGGTGGATGGAGTCGGACGGGTTCGTGGCGAACGGCCTGTTCGACGCGACGGGGCATGGCATGTGGTGGCTGCGGGCCTGCTCGACCCCCCGGACGCACGTCGCCTGACAGTAAGAAGGAGTTGGCATGAACACCATGTTGGAACAGTTGTGCGCATACGTGTCCGGCGTCTCGGACTCGTACCCGCGCATACCATTGGATGACCCGTGGTGGTCGGACAGGCTGCTGGGACTGCTCGCCCGGCCGCACGCCACGGCCGGCGAGGCGGCGTCGCCCATGTTCGCGGAAAGCGCCGCGGAAACCATCGTATCCCCCGGATTCCAACCGGATCATACGGCGTTGGAACGGGTGAACGACATGTTGAAGGCGATGATTGACCGCGGGCAGGCGTCGAAGGCGCTCGCCTTCGGGTGGATCGCCTTCGTCGCGTGGCTGGACGGGGATCGCGACCAGGCGCGGATCGCCGTGAATCTGAGCGGTGATTCGATGCCCGCCGTGCTCGCCTGCTTCTGCCTGAGCGCGGGATTGGCGCCGGCGGGCGGCCAGGCGGGGGCGGTGAACCCGCTGATCGACGGCCGGAGCCTGTTCGCCTAGAGGCCGGGACGCCCGGCCCCGCCGTTCGCCGCCATCCATTCGATGCGCCACTGGTCGATCATGTCCGGGCTGATACCGCCCAGTTGGCGTGCCGCGTCTTGTTCGACCGTCTCGCCCATGTTCCGGTCGAACAGGAGGAAGAACATGTTTTTGATGTCATCGCCGTCATGATGGTCGGCGGCGGCGAGCGTGTTCGCGGTGAACCCCTCGTCGAAGCTGGCCTGACGGCATTGGCGCATGCAGTTGTCACGCATGACCTCGAAGTTCTTGCGCCCGTTGTACACGCCGTCGCCCCAGGAGCGGGTCATGTCCGCCTTGTTCGGGTCCGCGTTGTGTCCGGTCGAATAGTACAAACCGGATCCGAAGCTGACACCGCGGCTGATCTTGTCGTGGATGTAGTCGGCGAGCGTATCGTCCCACACCTGGTCGCGGATGGATCCGGACGGGTTCTTGCACTGGTGGGCGGCCTTGTACTCTTCCAGCCGTTTCACGTAGCGCATGCCGACGCGCGTGCGGTGTTCGCTCATCGAATAGGGCGGCAGTCGCAGGAGCCTGCTGACGCGTACGCGCGCGTGCACGGCTTTCTCGACGAGTTCGCGGCTGTAGCAGCGCGCCGGGTCCGAGGCGCACATGCGGCGCAGCGAGTCGAGCCGGCCGTTCATATACTGTTCGGCGAGCATTACGCATTGCACGCGGTCGTCGATCATGGTGTTGAACGCGCGTGCGGCCGGCCCCAGGTGCTGTTCGCTGCCGACCACCTGGTCGACCAGGTCGAGTTCGGTCATGGGGTCGCATACGGGCGTGCCTGTCTCATCCGTGCCGTCCGCTTTCGGCCGGTTGGCGGCGAGCAGTTCGCGCGAGTACTGCCATGCGGGGGATTGCGCGTCGAGACGCGCCCATGCGCGACGGCGTTCGGCGCGGGACAGTCCGCTCATGTCGGGCAGGCCGTCCATGCCGGGCTTGAAATCGTATTCGCCGCCGGTCGAGTTGGGGCTTCCGGCAGGCTTGCGGGGTTGCGTGCTCATGTCCTCGGCTATGCGCGCCGCGTCATAGCAGACCGTCCTGTATGGGTTGAGCCAGACGAGCCGTGATCAATGGCAGGTATTGCGCGTCACGTTCGAAGCCGACGGCTTGAAGCCCTTCCGCGCGGGCGGCTTCGAGCGTGGTGCCGGACCCGGCGAACGGGTCGAGGATGGGACTTGTGCCCGCCAGGTGGACGATCCGGCGCATCAGGCTCAACGGTTTGACGGTCGGGTGCGCCACATGCCGCATGCCCGCCTCGCTCATATGGTCGAGCATGCCGGGCGTGCACAGGCGTCGGGGGATGAGCGGTGACGTCGGGTCGAGGCCGACGACCGCGCATGCGCCCCGCCAAGCGTCGTCCGCGGGGTCATTGGGGCGCATCATCATGTCGTCGTAGGCGTAGGATCGCCCGTCGGCATGCGAGTCCAGCCAGAATCGGGGCATGTCGGGCATGCGCACCGCATCGTCGACGACCAGGTTCGACGGGTAGGGCGTGCCGTCCACGTGCAATACGCCGCCATGACCGGCGAGCAGACTGTCGCCCAACGGCATGACCCGCGGGTTCTGGGCGACGACGATCGGCTCCCACGCGGGTTTGAGGCTCGGATTATAGTCCGCCCACACTTTCGCCTGGTCGCTGACCGGCCGGTAGGCACCTTGCACGCGGGTGCGTCGTCCGATCACCGCGCCGCCACGCGAGATGACGGGGCGCGTGTCCTTGATACCCAACGCCTTGTCCACCGCATGGTCCGCGTACTCGCCTTTCGGCATGCCGTGCGGTTTCAGCCGGCATATCTGATCCACGATCCGCCAGCCCGCCTCCTCCAAGGCATCGCACAGGTGATGCCAGGTGCGGGGGCTGCCGAATGCGAACAAGGACGCGCCGGGACGGGTTTTGACGCGGACCGCAGCCCAGAACGCGGGGTTGAAGCTGATGCCCTGATGGTCCCACCGGCGCGACTCGAACGTCGTGTTCATCATGATCTCATACGGCGGGTCGGTGACGACCGCGCCCACGCTCCCGTCAGCCAGCCGGCCGAGGAGCGTCATCGCGTCACCATGCCACACCTGGATGCCGTGACTGTCGCAGAAAGGTCTCATACGGTCTTTCCATGCGTCCGATTCCACGTCCTTCCCGGTTCGCGCATAGATCCCCATCAGGGTCGGATGAAAGGACTATCCCCTGTCCGCCCTATCCGAATTTAGAGTTAAGGAGCAATCGGATGTCAGTAATGCATAAAGTCGCCGCCGCCGCGACGGCCGTGGCCGCCCTGGGCGCTTGGGCGTTGGGCGCAGGCGCGGCGCACGCGACCACGGCCGAGGGCATCACCATCACCGCGGGCGAGAACATGACGTTGGGCGGCCGCACGTTCAGCGCCTACCTGATCGGCAACTACACGGACATCGTCCAGGCGCACAGCAAGGTCACGAGCTTCAACGTGGTCGGCACCGCCGCGTCGAACACGTGGGCCAAGGACGCCATCGCCAAGGTGAACGAACAGACCACGGACACGTCGAAGCGGATCAGCGTGCCGACCGGCTACGACGAGGCGGTCGCCATCGCCAAGGTGTCCGACGCCGGCACGCTGCGCAGGCTCGCGCAGGCCCTGGCCGCATCGAAGAGCATCCCCGCGGCCGCAGCGGCCGACCGGAAGTCGGACACCGGCACGCTGAACATCAACGTGCCCGACGGCCTGTACCTGGTGACCGACTCGAAGGGCCTGCCCATGATCCTGGGCACCAGCTTCGCGGGCGTCAACCTCGACGGTCAGACCATGGGCCAGCTCGTCGTCAAGAACAAGGCGGTCGAACTCACCAAGAAGATCCTCGTGGACAACAAGGAGGCGGACGCGGGTTCCGTGACCGTCGGCCAGAGCGCCACCTACCGCTTGCACTTCACCACCCCGAACGCGGGCAATGACGGCACGAAGACCACCGGCCGCATCGTGGACACGCCGACCGGACAGACCTACGTGGACGGTTCCGCGAGGGCCGCCCTGTCCGACGGCACGGACGTGACCGGCCTCATCGACGTGGTGAAGGGCGCCGGCACGCTGCCCAAGAGCGCCGACATCCCCAACCAGAAGGACCTGACCGTTCCCGCCGGCGGCGTCGGCTTCAACGTGACCCGACTGATCGCCGCGCACCCGAACAAGGCCGTGACCATCACCCTGAGCATGACGGTCACGGCCACCGCGGACGAACAGCACCAGCAGGCCGCCGACGGCTACTTCGACTACTACGACGGCGCGACCCCGCCGGACCCGAACCAGCCGCCGACCCACACGAGCGTGCAGGTCACCACCTACGGTTTCACGCTGAAGAAGGTGTCCCAGGCGGACAAGACCCAGCTGGTCAACAACGCGGGCTTCAAGATCCAGGACAAGAAGACCGGCAAGTGGCTGTCCTGGGACGCGGCCAACAATCAGTGGGTCGCCAAGGACAGTGAGGCCGACGCGGCCGTGCTGCTGACCGGCGACTCCAACCACGACGGCACCGTGGACGCGACGGATGACGCGGCCAAGAAGGGTCTGATCGTGTTCACCGGCCTCGCCGCCGGCGACTACCTGGTCAAGGAGACGCAGGCTCCGACCGGCTTCACGTCGGCTGCGGCCGCCATGCCGTCCTTCACCGCGGCCGTGGGCGCCCAGAACTCGTTCAAGGGTTCCGGCCTGACCGCGGAACTGATCACGCCCGACGGGCAGAACGTGACGGTCGCCAACGTGGACTCGCTGCTGAACCTGCCGCAGACCGGCGGCGTGCTCACCCTCGGCGCGTGGCTGCTGATCGGCGGCCTGCTCGTCGCGTGCGCCATGACGACCGGCGTGTTCGGCGTCAGGCACCGCATGATGGCCCGCAAGGCCTGACCCCGACCTGGTGTCGGGGATGGGCCGCAAACCATCCCCGACACCCTCTTGTCCACATCCTTTCGAAGGGGTTTTGATGTTCTTCAGCAATACGATCGCCGCACTGGTAGCGGTGATCGTATTGGTCGTGGGCGTCGCCGCACTGGTAGCGGCGGCCGCAGTGAGCACGGGCTTCGCCCACTGGCATCATCACGACGCCCAGCACGCCACCGGCTTCAAGGCGTACAGCGAGCACAATCCGCCACTCGACGGCATCGCCGCCTGATATCCACGGAAAGACAGCGGGAGGGACAACGCCCCTAACGACGCGCCCCTCCCGCGACCACCATTCTCACAAGGGAAGAAGAATGACAGTACCCATCATCAAAGCGATCGCCGCGCTCATCGCCACGGCAACGCTCGGCACCGGAGCCACGGGCACGGCCACGGCCGCCGGACTCACCGACACCCGCACCGACGCCGCAGCGACCACAGTCACCGCCACCGCCGACACCAGCAGCCTGCCCGACCACCTCATCAACGGCACATTCGACTATCCGACATGCCCGGGCGGGAAAGCATCATGCGACGTCGACCCGACTACCGGCTGGGGCGGCTTCTACAAGGACTTCGGCGGCGACAACAAATTCGCCCCCATCGACAACTGGGATCGTTCCAAGTTCGGCTGGGACAGCGATCAGGAGGGCATGCGCCCCGACCAGCAGCCCACCTCGCATCAGAAGCTACAGCATTGCGTGCAGCTGGGCCATGCCATCAACAACAACGGCCAGAAGGTGAACCGCTACGCGGAGATCATCGCGGAGACCCCGACCGGAGCCATCTATCAGGACATCGCCACCGTTCCGGGCGTCATGTACAGGTGGACACTCAAACATGCAAGCGCCAGCACGTCCCACGCCGACAGCATGGCCGTCATGATCGGCGACCCCGGCAAGGAAACCGCGCAGGAGGCCACCCGAACCACCGTCAACGGATACGGCGACAAGCTCGGCAAGGTCGGCACGACCATCACCACCAAGGGGCCGGGTGTCGCATGGGAGACGTATACTGGAACATATATCGCCACAAGTACCGTCACGCGATTCACCTACCGAAGTCTTCAGGGCGACACCAAGTTGCTCCACACGGGCAATTGGATTGATGATGTGAGCTTCGACAAGGCGTACAAGCTGACCTATGACAAGAACGCCAGCGACGCGACCGGACAGGTGCCTTCCGACCAGTATGGCAAGGAGAACACCACCCAGCCGGCGAAAACCAACGGCAACGGCAAGGTCAGGCTCGCGTCCGACACGACGGCTCTGTTGGATCACTTGGTCAACGGCGACTTCAGCGTGAACTACCACGACCAGTGGAAGAACACGGATTGGACGAGCATCGACCCGAACAACGGCAGGACGCTCGTCCAATCCACTAATTGGAAGTGGTATGCCATCAATGGCTGGGATAAGGCCAAGTTCGCATGGTCCAGCACGCAGAAGGCCGGCAGCAACATAGAGCAGAAGGCCAACGCGGTCGAACTCCAATACGACGCGCACGCCGACAACATGTACGCCGAACTCTGCGCCTACGAGGCCGGCACCGCCATCTACCAGGATCTGAAGACCGTGCCCGGCACCCTGTACAAGGTGAGGCTCAAGCACGCCAGCCTGTCCAGCGCGTATCTCGACAAGATGCAGGTCATGATCGGCTCGCCCGGCCACGAGACCCCCGTCGAGATGACCCGCGCCACCGTCAACGGGCACGGCGACAAGCTCAACGAGAAGTCCACCACCATCGCCACCAAGGCCACGAACAGCAACGACCGCGACCACGGCGACCAGTGGGAGACCTACGAGGGCACGTACATCATCCCCGCCAACCAGACCGTCACCCGCTTCACATTCAAAAGCGTCGACGCCCGCAGCCTCAACAAGGGCAACGCGCTCGACGACATCGTATTCGACAAGGCGTACAGGCTCTCTTACGACAAGAACGCATCCGACGCCTCGGGCAGCGTCCCGTCGAACGAGCGCGGCAAGGAAAACACCGTCCAGCCCGCCAAGGCCAAGACCACGGGCAGTGTCGGACTCGCGGCTGACAAAACCACTTCCGGCCTGACGGAGCAGATTGTCAACGGCGGCTTCGACTACCCATCCGTACCGTCATGGACGACATTGTCTGAGTCGGGTTCGAACAAATACAACAAGGGCAAACTGTTCGCCACCATCAATCCCGGTACCGGCAAATACGGTTCGGGATGTGCCATGTCCACCACAGGCAGGGCTATTCCCAATTGGAACAGGTTGAATTTCGCTTGGAACTCCACCCAGGGAGACGCGCATTATTCCGGCGGCATGAGCTGTGAGGCTGGCAATGTGGAACTCAATTACGATTCCGTCCACCACAACCAGTTCGTCGAACTGACCGCCGACCAGCAGGGCACCGCGATCTACCAGGATGTGAAGGTCACGCCGGGCACCATGATGAAATGGAGTCTGAAGCATTCCAGCGCGACCAGCGCCTACGTGGACAAGATGCAGGTCATGATCGGCGAACCATACAAGGAGACCGCGCAGGAAGCCACCCGAATCACGTCCGAAAACGGCAACAAGGTCGGCGAGAAGATGACCACCATCTCGACCCCGACCACGTCCGACCGCGCGGACAACAAGAAGTGGGATACATACTCGGGCACGTATCTCGTGCCCGACAAGGTCACCACAGTGCGTTTCACCTTCAAATCCATCGCGTCCGCGGAATGGTATTCCGGCAATGACCTGGACGACATCAAGTTCTCACGCTCATACCAGCTTTCCTATGACAAGAACGCATCCGACGCAACCGGTTCCGTCCCGTCGAATCAGCGTGGCAAGGAGAACACCGTCCAACCCGCCAAGGCCAGGGCCATGGGAACCGTGAAGACAGTCGCGGACGGCGATTCGTCCAAGTCGTTGACCGTGAATCCGGGCTTCGACGTGCCGGACTACTCGAAGCTCGATGACGGCGGACTGCACTGGATGTACGTGAGTCCCGCCGAAGGCAAAGCGTGGTCGTATTACGACTACATCAACCCCGCCCAGCCGAAACATCAGGTCGCCGGACTGAGCCAGGCGACGTTCGGCTGGCAGGAGTTGACCGGCAGCGACCATAAGACCACCTCGTTCGAGCTTCACCGGGAGAAGGACGGCAATGTGTGCGCGGACGTGCATGGCAGCCGTACCATCGGCCAGACCATCGACACGCAGGCGGGTGTGGCGTACACCGTGAGCATCCGCCATTCGGGTCGCTCCAAGGGCAACGCGGGCAGCGTGCAGGTGCTCGTCGGACCGGACAGGGACCACTTGCGGCCATTGGAGATGAGCCGTATGAACGTGTCCCGCACCGGCGTGAAATACGGTGACAGGATCGGCAAGGTTGGCACGGTCATCACCACGCACTCCGATTCGGTGGACTCCACCGAGGGTGACCATCCCGCGTGGGACCATGCCGATGATTGGGAGATGTATTCCGGCACGTATGTCGCGACCGGCGGCAAGACCGTATTCGCCTACCGTGGCGTCGACAAGAACGGCAATGCCGTCTCCGGTAACGACTCGGGAGCTGACTCCGTGATCGACGATCTGAGCTTCAAGCTCGCCTACAGGCTTTCCTACGACAAGAACGCGCAGGATGCCGCCGGTTCCATCCCGTCCGACAAGGCCGCTAACACCACTCGGCCCGCGAAATCGGAGACCGACGGCAAGGTGTCCGACCTCGTGCAGCGTACCACCGCGCATGAGGACGGCAGCGTGACCGTCAAGACCATCGACACGAGCACGGACGTGGTGTCCGGCTGCCAGGTCTACTATCCGGTCGGCGCGAAGATCCGTCTTGCCACGCTGGCGAAGGACGATGACTGCTGGGACTCCACTATGCTGACGAAACCTGACGTGGATGGTAGGAAGATGAAGATGCTCGGCTGGTCGGAATTTCGGTACCAGGATAACAACGCTGGTGCTCTCTCAACCATTACGCCGACCGTCACCATGCCCGTGGGAGGCAAGACCGTGTACGCGGTGTGGGTCAGTTCCGGTGTAACCCTCACGTACAATGTGAACACCCCCGAGGGTATTACTCCGCCGGTCACGCCGAATGGCATCACCGTCCCCTACAACACGGTCATCAACGACACGTCCGGCTGGGAGACCGGCTCCACGACAATCATCCCCGGCTACCGGTTCCTCGGCTGGTACACGGACCCCAGGGATGTGATCGAACCCACCGACCCCAGATGCGAGATATACCCGACCCAGACCATATGCCAGCCACAGACGGTTCCCCTCTACCCGTCCTGGGGCAAGGCGCTGACGGCCGACATCACCGTGTACGCGCATTGGGAGCGGGCGGACACCCAGGTCATGTATGACGCGAACGGCGGCAAAGGGTCGCACGCGCCCACAGACGGACACCAGCATTCGACGATCACCACGCCGTCCGACGTGTCCCGGTCGTTCAGTCGTGACGGCTACTCGTTCGCCGGGTGGAACACGAAGCCGGATGGCAGTGGCGTCTCGTACAGGGATGGTGACGGCGTGCCCGTCGAGGATAAGGTCGTCACCCTGTACGCGCAGTGGCGGGCGAAAATCTTCGTCATGCCGGCGGCCGGCGGCGACGGTGGCCCCTCCCCGTTGACTGTCATCCCCGCCGTGATCGCGGGCATCGCCCTGATGGTGGGTCTGGCCGGCACGCGCCGCCGCTTCAAGGCGAGCCGTCAGACGGGCCGTCACGGCCGCTGACCCGCCCCCGGAACAAGTGCCCCGCATACGGTCCAGCCGGCCGGCGCGGGGCACTCCCGTCACCGAAGGAGGAAAAAATTGCGTTTCCCTGATTTCGACCAGCTCGTATCCGTCGCCGGCCGCATGGCGCAACGACGGTCCCGCCGTCGCGCACGCATGATCCTCCAATCCCGGCTCGCGTTCACCCTGACCGCGATCCTGCTCATCCTGGCCGTCGGCGCGATGCTCCTGCCATTCGCCCAACAGGCCGGCATGGACCGGCGGCTCGACGCGCAGGCCCGCCGGGCGGCCTCCACCGCACTGGGCTTCCCGCACTCGTCACGCAACACCATGATCCAGGCCGCGGTCACGTACAACAAACAATTGCTCGCGGGAGGCCAGCCCGTGCTCGGCGAGGAGACCGACCCATGGTCCGGGTCCGACACGCACGGGGATTTCACCGGATCCGACGACCGGGAATACGAAAGCCTGCTGAGCTTCGACTCCACGGGCGTCATGGGACGGGTCCTCATCCCCTCCATCAGCGTCGACCTGCCCATCCGGCACGGCTCCGGCAGCCAGGTGTTGGAGACCGGCGCCGGACACCTGCACGGCACGAGCCTCCCGGTCGGCGGCGACGGCACGCACACGGTCATCACCGCGCACTCGAACATGAGCACCGCGAGCTTCTTCACCCGCCTGGACGAGTTGCAGGAAGGCGACCCGTTCTACCTGGAGGTCGCCGGCAAGACCCTCGCCTACCAGGTGAGCGACATCCGCGTCGTCAACCCGCGCGGCAAGGCATCCGACTACGATTTCCTGCGCGCCAAACAGGGCGTGGACGAGGCGACCCTCCTGACCTGCACGGGACCGGGCAACACGAAACGCCTGCTCGTCACCGGCGTGCGCAACCGCATGCCCGACCAGATACCCTACCCAGGCCGGGCGCCCAAGGACCGGACGGCCGCACTCAAAGGCACACTCGCCGCATCCGGCACGACCCTGTTCGCGGGCGGCGTCACCCTGCGCACGATCCGCCGACGCCGACCGCCGGACGGACGACACCGGTCAGCTGCCGAACAGGAGGGTTGACCAGACGCTGCCCGTCGGATCGCTTGCCCCAAGCAGAGTCACGGCGAGAATCAGGTTGATGATGTCGATCGCGCACACGATGACACCCAACGCCCCGTACAGGCGTGACTCGTGGGATAGGCCGCCGATGCTCAACACGACGCTGGTCAGCCATAGGACCAGCATGAAACTGGGCATCTGCACACATATGATGCACACGAACGCGAGGATGAGGCCGACGAGTCCGGCCAGGTTGATGGAGTGTCGTCCGTTCGCGTAGATGGGCGCCCGCGCAGGCTGCATGGGGGTGAACAGCGGTTGCCGTACGGATGGCGTCGGTCTTGGCGCGGCCTGTGGCGGGGATATGGGACGTGGCGGCTGATTCGCGCTGGTCATGATCTCTCCTTGTCTTATGGCGAACGTCGATGTTCGCTTTGTCGCCTATTGTCCATGCGGGGTGTCGACCGGGACGAGATTAGGGACGTGTGCCGATTCCGGTCGGGAACGCGAATACCGCAAGCGGGAGAATCAACGCCCGCGGGCCGGCGTGAAGAATATCGTCAATCGTGCTGTCGGCGTCGAACGGTCCGGCCAGCACGCCTATCGACTGGCTTGCATGGGCCTGCCGCCACCATTGATCAGGTGCGTCGTCGGCGAACGTCAGGTCGAGTTCGACGCGTCGGGCCGTCATGTCGAGTATGCGGATGCGGCGGCGATGAGAACAGTCCGCCCCCATATGGTCGGACCACGGGATGCCTGTCCCGCTGTCAGGAGAGAGCGTGACGGATTCCCCGTCAATCGCCGTGACGGGATACGTTGTGCTGATAACCAGCCATGCGAGGGGATTCGCGCCCGGCAGGATGATGCGCCGGCATGTGAACGGTGACGACATGATCGTCATCCCACGTGATCGCCGGAGAGCCGGGGCTGATGTGCCCTGGTTGTGGATGGTCGGGCAGTGTGGAGCCTACGAGTCGTGTCATGGTGTCCGTCTATGCGCATCATGCCGCCTATTGTCCATGCCGGTGTCGACCGGCTCGCATAGTCGCATATCGACGTCGGACCATCTTTGAAAGGACTATCATGAGCGACCCGATGCAGGGGCGGCATTCTCGTCTGCAGCCGAACACTGTCGCGCCGCAATACCCGCAGCCCCCACGACAGGCGGGCGGACGGGATGGTTCGACCTACGATACGGATCCATGGAACGGGTATGAGGACGAAACGCGCCAGCCCGCCGCAGGGGAGCCGAATACGCAATCCGACCCATGGGACGGCTATGGCAGAAGGGTTCAGCCGGCAGCCGCCGTCTCGCCGGCCGACCCGTGGGGCGGTTACGGCGGATACCAGCCCGCGCCAGGCAGATCGCGGGCCAGCCGCACGCCCATGATCGTCGTCATCATCGTGGCCGTGGTGGCCGCTCTCGCCTTAGGTGGCGTGCTCGTCTGGCATCTCACGGCGGACAAGGCAGGCCAGACCATCACGAGCAGTCAGATCGGCAACAAGGACAAGGAAAGCACCACCACACCCGGCACCGGTTCGGACACGAACGCCGACGACAGCGGCATGCGCTTCGCCACAGTCAAGGACATGCTCGCCGACCCGACGATCCGCCGGCAGCTCGACCAAGGGGCGCAGACCGCCTCCTCGGACGATATGAGCGTGCAGATCAAAACCCAAGGCCCGAACACGCTCGTCTACGATATGACGGTCAGCGACAACGTGGCCTCCGGCCTCCGGGATACCTTGGACTCATCGGGCGTTGACAGCGTATATCAGTCGATGGCGGACGCTTTGGCGAAACAGGTCAAAGGAGGGGTGAGCATCCGCCTGACCGTGCACTCCGCGTCCGGGTCCACGGTCATCGACAAGACGTTCGACGGCGTACGATCAGCCGAGTGAACCGCTCCCGACCGTCTATCATGGCCGGGCCGCCCATGTCCCGCCTCGACCCCAGCATGCCTTCCAGGTCGAACATGGCCGGATCCCACTTGTCGAGGAAGGTGAGCGGCACGCCCATGAGACCATCCCAGTCGGCGGGCATGTCCTCCGCCCGATCGCAGTTGATGATGCGCGTACCGTCGAACATGGGATGACAACCGGGATCATAGTGCGCGTGCGGCCGGAACGCGGGCGTATGGTCGTGCGGCAGGGTCGCGAACCAGCGCACGCCGGTGACGCGGATGTAATGGCCTTGCCCGTCTGTTCCGCCCGATGCAGCGTTGATCGGCGTCGTGTCGGGAATCGAGTATTTCGCGGCGCCCGCATGCATGGTGGCGCCCAGTCTGAGTCGCCCCTCCTGGATGGCCTGGAAGATGGCCGGTTCGTTGACGACGGTCAGCGGGGAGAGCAGCAGCATGTCTTTCCTCTCGTTCAGGAGCGTGCCGATCAGCTGCCGCGCCCCGCTGAACGGCGGGTTGGTGACGATCAGGTCCGCTTGTTCCCGCAGCCGGGAGCATTCGGCTGACCGCCAGTCGCCGTCGCCATCCAGTCGCGAGAGCGTGTTGCCCGGCATGCGGGCCACCCATGCGACCGGCATGCCGGGCGCCGGCGGACGGGTGACATCCAACAGCATCGGGGAGGGAGAGGATTCGATGTCGAACAGGCTGGACTGCGGGTTCGCCCAGCAGGAGGCGATGAGTCTCGACCAGCCCAGCGTCCCGTGATGGTCGAGCAGGAATCTTACGAACATGCTGCATGGGTTGTCGCATGGACAGTAGATGGTCCTGCCGACGAAGGCTTTCGGATCGTAATGCGCGAACTCCTGTTCGATGGTGTCGAGACGCGTGTAGAACTCGTCGTTGGCATTGTGCTGCGCGTTGTGCAGCATCCGTGATCGTGTCGAGGCCATGCCTCACGGCTATGCGCCGCGGACGCAGACCCATGATGTTAACGACAGATGAAAGGAACCATGATGATGCGCATGCTGCTGACCCTGACGATCGAAGGCGAGCCGAGACGGGTGCACGTGCCGTTGCCCGGCTCTCCGGCGAGCGAGGACACACGCCGTGAAGTGACCGCCCTGTTCGACGGGCTTGAGACCGCCAACACCCAAAAACGACTGTCCGAATTCATCGTGCGACATTGGGGCCAAGGTGACGTGGAAACGGTCGTGAACCTGTTGCTGTCGCTCTCCTACGTGCGGGACGTGCGCATGAACACGTACATCCCGCAGAGTCAATACTTGCAAGCACACCGGTTGTGAATGCACATCATCTCGGATGCACCGGCATGTACGTCGAAAACGATGGTTACACACAGGCATCAGCTTGACGGCGTGGACGAGACCGGCGACAATGCTTCACGCCGGCCCGTCGCGCATTGAAACGCGAGCATGATCAGGTCATGATGTTTCGGCGCGGACTGGCCGGACGCCAACGTGAAAGCGAACACGCTGGGGGAAGCGGGCAGCGCGCCCGACAGGACTCCCGCGCCCCACATGGCGACCGCGCTCTCCGCCACGTTGTCCGGGTCGCCCTTGTACTCGCGCCGCGAATCGGGGTAGCGTACCGAGCAGATGACGCCCGCGCTCGCCCCCAAGGCCACGTCGGACCACAGTCCGGCGGCCGCCCGCATGATACGCGTCTGCCGGGCTTTGCGCACTTGGACGGCCTCGCGCATGTTGCTGGTCAGCCAATCACGGTCTGGAATCGTCAGCGAACGCAGCACGCCGGGACCCGCATGCGCCTTGCCCAACACGAGTGCGACCGGATCCGCGTCCTGCGCCAACGGTTCCACGCTCAGGCTGATCGTGATGTCCTTGACGGGCGTCGGGTCACGCATGTAGACGGTGCACACTCGATGATACGGGTCGTCGTCCGGCCACAGGCCCATGTCGGTGCCCGCGTCGATCAGCGGCTTCAACGTCTCCACCGCCAATACCGGGCTTTCCGCGCGTCCGGCGACCAGGACGGTAAGCATGAACCGGTCCACGCGCAGTGCGCCCTGCGCGAGAATATCCCGCCACACGCGCTTGCCGTACTCGCGCAGCCGGTGGCGGATGCGGGCGCGCTCCGACACGCTTTCCGAACCCGTGCAGGTCAGCCACCAGCCGGCGGGGACCGTGAACCGGATCGCATACCCCATCAGCCTTGCTCCATGATGCGGGCCAAATCGTGCGCGTCCATGAGCCTGGCGCCCGTGCCGGCCGGCTTCAACTCGGGCGTGGGCGTCTCCGGTTTCGTTTCGGCCGTTTCGGTCGGGGCGCCGTCGCCAAACTCGGCCTCACTGGCTTCCCATGCGGTCTTCAGGGCTTTGAGAATCGGGTCCGTGTCCAACATGTCCTGATAGGAGGGGGTGATGCGGTCGGTCAGATATTTCATGTATTCCGCGTCCATGGGATCTTCGGGGTCATGATGGCGAATCGTATCCAGGTATCGTCGCTTATCCACGTCGGCTGGCAGTCCGATGGTGTCGACCAGGGCGCGAGCCAATGCCTCCGTGTCGCTCATGCCGTCATGCCCGGCCCAGAACGTCTTGTAGATGACCGCACTGGCCCCGGCCAATTCCGCGCGCCCGACGCCTTTCGACAAGCCTTCCTCTTTCCTGATCCACAACGGGATGTCCGGCACGTTCGCCTGATCGTGGAACACGCCTTTGATCAGGCTTTCGCTCGGGTTCGCGCCCTGGGCGATACGATGACCGAACAGGTCGCGGAACGTGGGCCCCAGTCCGCTGCGCTCGTTGATGGTCTGGCTGATGAGGATCACCCGATAACCTTGGGCGCCTGCGGTGCGGATGATGCGCTGGACTTTCGTCTTGACCTGGTTCTCCGCCTGTCCGACGAACAGTTCCCCGAACACGGCCGGCAATGTCTTCTCCGGATTGGGAATGGTTTTCACTGTCTGGGCCCTGTCCACTATGGATGAGAACTCATCGATGACGATGTAATGCAATGGGTACTTGCGTTTCGCCCATTCGGGGATGTCCAGCCAGTTCTGCCAGGCATTGTCCATCCAGGCTTTCGCCCGTTCGCCATGCTCGATCTGCCAGACCAGTCGGTTGACCACTCCGGCCCGCCGCACGTCGTCCGCGACGGCGAATCCGTTTTTCGACACCCACGGTCGGGCCCAATAATAATCCGTGGCCTTGTTGCTCAGGTTGATGATCGTCAGTTCGGGGCGTTGCGCGATGATGCCGGCCAGCAGATTGTTAGCCAGGACGCTCTTGCCCGAGCGTGGTTCGCCGCCAATGATCAGGAATGGGCTTTCCTTCCAGTCCACGCACGCCAGATCGTATATGGAGTCTCCCTTGCTGGGAAGGAGCACGCCGAACGGAGTGCGGTCACGCCACTGCGCACCACCAAGATAACTGTATGGGTAAGGATGAACGGGCTTGAACGTGGCGGGCTGTCCGGGGTGGATGAGGATCACGCCGGTCCTGATGTCCGCCTGGAACCACCAGCCGACATGTCCGATCTGCTGGCATGCGCGTTCGGTCGCCGCATCCATTTTCGCGGGGGAGTAGATGACCGTCCGGTCGAGCGTGCACCGCCAGCCTCCCTCCTCGGTGGCTTCGACCTGGACCTGCCAGGGGTTGATGCCCAGTTCGTTGGCGAGGATGCCGCGCGCGCTCACCTGCTTGTCAGTGAGCCGCTCCAGGATGGCGACGGACTCGTAGGGGCGGAATTCGACGAGCTTGAATCCCGGATACCGGTTCTCGTACTGGCTGGCGACCTTGGGGGCGGCGGCCGGCTTGGACTGGGTGGCGTTCAGGCGTATGGTCATGCGCGTGTCGCCGGTCTTCTCCACGCTGGACACGCTGTCGTCAACAAGGACGGCCACATGCCGGTCGGCTTCAATGTGGTCGAGGCGCGCGTCTGCCGCTTCGGCGTGCGTGTGCCGGTATTCGTCGATGTTGCGGTCGAGCAGACGCCGGTGTGCGGCGTTGCCCACCGGGTCGAAGTCCACGACCTGACCGGCCTTGGTTTTCACCTGTGCGGGATAGGAGCATTCGAAGGTTCGCATGCCTTCCGGCTATGCGCGCGGCACGGCCTCGAACAGTGGCGTACCATTCTCGTCGTCCATGAGCAGCAGGCTCCCATCGCCGATGAGCGTGCCGTCGGGCATGGTGGACATGGTGTCGGTGAACCATATGCCATGGCGGTGCGTGACCGTGCTCACGGGCGTGTGTCCGACGATCTGCGGCCACCGGTGGTCGGCGAGACGGGTCAGTTCGCTTTCATCCGCCCACAGGGGGCCGGGCAGGCCGGTGCCGCCGCGCGCCGGGCCGGTCGCGTCGTAGAGGCGTCCGAGCCTGCCCGTATCCACAAGACTCCGGTTCAGCCAGTCAGCCATCTCACGCGGCCCCATGGTCTCGTATCCGCGAATCGTGCCCGCGGCCCACGGCAGGGTGACGCCCGCGTGCGTGGCGAGCACCCGCCCGTCCGACCATGCGAGGGTTACGGGCAGTTCGTGCATCATCCGATGGATGGCGCGGTGCGCACCCGGTTTGAAGCCGGGACTCGCCCGGCGTACGCGCGCGTATGCGGCGGAACCGGGTTTCATCCAATAGGCGATGTCGTGATTGCCGAGCAGGAGGATGGTGTCGCGCCGTTCATGCTCCATGCGCCACCATGCGGCAAGCCGACGGAACGCGCGTATGGCCGCGTTGTTCGACAGGTTCCAGTCGTCGTTCAGGTCGCCGAGCAGGACCAGCCGGTCCGCATGGCACTGGTCCGCGATCCGGCTGACCGGCTCCAACAGGTCGGGTTTGGCGTGCAGGTCGCCGACGAACAGGGTGCGGGTCACTCGCCCACCCCCGCGATCAAACGACGTGCGACCATGGCGAGGGGCTTCGCGTCGAACGCGTGATCCTTGACGTCTTTGCCCAGGGTGATGGTCACGCCACCCGCCCTGCCGTTCGCCCACGCGACCCCATCGGGGATCGTGCCCTCGTTCAGGGCCACGATCCGTTCGAGCGCCTGATGGGTGGACACGGCGGGCGTGGGCATGACGACCGGCATGGTCGTGGGCACGCCGTTGTGTTCGGGCAGGTGTTCGGCCAGCCACGCGGCGTACGCCTCGGGATCCTTCACCGTCCACTTGCCGGCACTGTCGCGGGTGACGGTCAGGGTCGCCGCCTCCAGCCCGTCGAACAGGGCCTTCTCCGCATCCATGGTCGCGTCGTGCGTGCGCAGATACTCGGTTTTCGCCGCGCCGATAGCCCGGTCGATACGGGTTTTGAGGATCTGCAGGCCGGCGAGCGTGCCGCGCAGCTGATCCTCACTCAGGCCACTGTAATCGTAGTCGATGTTGTCGCTCATGATGTTCCTTTCCGAAACCTTCTTATGCGTCCGCTTAGAAGTCGGGTTCCGCGCCCACGCGGGACGGCTCGCAGCGTTCACGCCACCCCATGCGCTCCAACGTCGCCCACACGGCGGGCGGAATGGGTATGACGCCGTGCGCACCCCGCCAGGCCGGCGACCCCCACAAGCCTTCGCCGGTCAGGTCGGCGAGCGCGTGCGAGAGCATCAATCCTCCCACGCCGCCGCATGCGGCGGGGATGATCCACGCGTTCAGGCCGCCAAGGCGCGGATCCGTGTCGAAGCAGGGGTGTTCGCGCGGCCGGAAGCGTGCGGGGGCGCGCGTGACGAGCGCCAGCGCGTACGCGTGCGGGTGCGTGCGGGCGACATGCGCGACCGTGGCGAGCGAGAGCGCGGCCTCCTGGCCGCGACGCGCGTCGGCCCGCGTGCGCGCCGTCATCTCGCGCGCGTACGCGCCCATGGTGGGCCAGGGGAAACGGGTCACGCCGATACGGCTCGCATGCTCGCGCCCCCACTGCCAGTCCTCGTCGCGCACATCCACGTCGAACACACGGTCGGGCAGATGGTCGAACACGGGACGCCATGTGAACCGGGCGCAGGTCGCGGCCCGCGAACGCGCCACGGGCGTCGCCTCGGCCCATGCGAGCGCCTGGGCGGCGAGCGCGAGCAGCGGGTCGCGGGTCGCGTCGAGCCTGATGCCGGCCACGGTGATGTCAGAGGTCATACTCTCCCTCATGCGTCCGCGCATAGCCTCACACCATGAGCATCACCGATATCGCAACCCAGGGCTGGCGCCTGTTCTGGTCCAATATCCTCGCCCCCGCCTCGCTGGGCCTGTTCGCCGCGATCCTGATAGGCTGCCTGCTGGCCGGGTTCGCGTTCCGGCGCACGCTGAGCGCCCTCTCGTTCGCCCTGCGCGCGGGCGCCGGCCTCCTGGCCGCGATCCTCCTGATCGGCTTCCTCGGGGTCCTGGGCGTGAACATGAACGGCCTGACGCCCCTGGTCAACTGGCTGCTGGGCATCGTGCAAGCGCCCCTCTACCTGCCGGGGGCCGTGCTGTGAGGCGCGGGTCCGGCCCGTGGCGGGGCTTCCTGTCCTCGCTGGGCACGCTCCTGCTCGTCTGCATATGCATGGTCGTGCTCGTCACCTCCGGCGGATGGGGTGCGTTGAGCCGGGTCACGGGCATCGGGAACCCGGACGCGAGCCTCAAGACGACAACGGGCACGCAGACCGGACGCAACCCGGACGCGAAGACGCCCGAACAATGGTGGAAGACGCTGACCGGCGAACAAGCCGAAACCACGAAACCCTCCAAGCCCGAGATCGGCGGCACGCACGGCGAAACCACGCCGAGCACCGGCGGCAAAACCCCGACGACAGCCGCGCACGAGGATATCGCGCTAGCCTTGAGCCGTCTGAACGAGATCGGCGTGGCGAAACCCCATGTCGCCGGCTACGACCGGGAAAGCAAGTTCGGCGGATGGGCGAACGCGCCCGGCATGTGCGGGAGTGCGACCACACGCGACCTGATTTTGAAACGCGATCTGACCGACGTAACCCAGGACCGGCAGTGCCGGGTCACGTCCGGCCGGCTCGCAGACCCGTACATGGGCGCGAGCATGGACTTCAAACGCGGCGCCGCCACCTCGCAGCTCGTCCAGATCGACCACGTGGTCGCATTGCAGGACGCGTGGGCGTCCGGCGCATACGCGTGGAGCCAGGCCAAGCGCGTCGCGTACGCGAACAGTCCCGGCGTGCTCCTGGCCGTCAACGGCAAGGAGAACATGGCGAAAGGCGCGGGCGTGGACTTCAACGGGACAAGCCGCTGGCGCAGCCAGCACACCTCCACGCCCGACATCTGGATGCCCTCCGACAAAGCGTACCGGTGCGACTACATGGCGCGCCGGGTCGCCATCAAACACGAGTACAAGCTGTCGATGAGCGCCCGCGAGAAACAGCAGACGGTCACGTTCCTCGGCTCCTGCCGGGCGGGTCACTGACCCGCATCCGTCTTTCCGTCCCCGGCCGACGACCCGTCGCTCGTGTTCTCCTGGACATCCGGTTTGACCAGCGGGTCGGCATGCCACCGGTTCGCATGCTCCTTCAAATCCGGTCCAGTGCCCGGCGCGCCCCACGCGAGCACGCGCGGCGTGCCGTCCGGGTCGGACACCAGCAGGTCATACGAGTATTGGGACGGGGCTTTCATACCCCCCGTGGGGGTCAGCGTGACATCCACGCGCGTCACGGCCGTGTCACTGGTCTTCTCCTGCCGGTCCACCTTGCCGCGATCCAGGTAGGCGACCCGCCCCACGTTCACGCTCGTCTCCCCGTCCAGCATCAACGGCTGGTAGACGGCATCCGGGTCCGGGTCGACCATGACGGTCTTCAAACGGGCCGCATCCGAACCATAGTAGGCGGCCGCCCACTGCTGCGCCATGTCCGTCAAAGCGCGACTCGCCTGCGCGTCGGCGAGCACATGCCCCCATTCGACCGCGGTCGACGAGTCCGACTGGACGGCGACGAGCCTGACCGACGGGTCGCCGACAGGATGCCCGTCGGCTATCGTCTGCTCCACCGTCCACCAGCGGCCGTCCGCGCTGTGCACGGTCAGCGTGTGCCGCATGCCGGACACCTCGCCCCGCCCGTCGGACAAGGAGACCCTGTGCGCGCCATCCCAGCTGACGATCTGCCCGGCCGTGTTCAACGGGTCGTTCGCCAGCCAGTCATCCACGGCCGCGTACGCCGCCTGCTTGCCGGCCGCGTTCAGACTGACCGTACTCGCCGCCGGCCCGGGCTGGCCCGCGTTCATCGAAGAGACGCTCGCCGACAAGGCGAGCACGAGTGTAGCCACCTGGATAACCCTCCACAGGCGCACCCGTGAGGCCACGAGCTTCAGAAACTGCCTGTCCGGGTCCTCGCGCGGGGCGGACTGCCATCCATACCGTTGTTTCGCCATACCGTCCGACTATGCGCATAGTCCACCCGCGAACAGACCTATCACTACAAAGGTGGACCATCATGATTCTCGCAGCACCCCAAATCCAACAGCCATTGAAAGACGGCACGACGAAAGCGCTGACCAGCCTGCTGTCCGGCAACAGCACGCTCACCACGGTCCTGCAGGTGTTCGGCGGCCTGGTCGTGGTCATCACCGTCATCTGCCTGATCGCCCGCAAATGGTGGCCCCAATTCAAGATCGGCCAGATCATGCAGGGATCCGGCGCGTTCGTCGGATGCGTCATCGGCCTGATCCTGGGCATCATCTGCATCAGCCCGACCACGTTCCTGCCATGGCTCGTGTTCATCATCGCGTTCATCCCCCAGGTGATCCTCAATATCGTCGGCGCGATCTTCGGAGCCTAGCATGCTGTTCGACCTGACGCGCATCTGCAAACAGCGGGTCGACCAGGTCGACGAGCTCCAGATCGTCGACCGCCTGTGGATCCGCAACAACAACCTGCTGCTCCTTATCGCCGGCGTGGCCGTCGGCGCGGCCTGCGCCCAACCGCTCCTGCTGTTGGGTGCGGGACTCGTCTCATGGCTGACCGTCCCTGTAAGCATGACCGTCATCTACGTCATGTTCACCCGCAAACGCAGCGTCAACGGCGAAATCCAAGCCCGACGCTTCGACAAGTGGCGCGCGAAACGCCACGCCCTGGACGGCGCGTTCATCTTCCCCGGCGACTCCCGGCCGTTCAGCCCGAACAGCTACACGATCCTCGCCCAACACCCGCACCCCATCTACAAGGAGCCATGGCTATGAACGCCATCATAGACTTCTTCAGCAAATTATCCGACCTGGGAGCCCTCCAGCAGATGCCCGACCTGCTCGCCCAACTCATCGGACAGGTCTCCTGCGGGTCGAAAAGCTGCCTGCCCGTCCTACGCTGGGCGGACGTGGCCGGAGGCATCAACACCCGGTCCAGTGACGACAACCTGTTCTCGTTCATCACCAGCTGGGTCGGGCACATCCCCAGCTCCCTGACCGGCATGTTCATCTCCATGGGCAACGGCCTGTGGGCTTCCGCCGCATGGCTCGCCAAAATCAGCTCCGGCATGGACCTGAGCGCCACGTTCGGCCCCATGTCCAACCGGCTCGCGGGCGACATCTACCAGGCGCTCACCTCCGACATGCTCGTCCCCTCCCTGATCGCCCTGATCGCCATCGTCTCGGGCATCACGCTCGCCTGGCGCGGCCAGGGGATACGCGCGCTGACGAAACGCCTGACCGCGTTCTCCGTCGGCATCGCCCTGTTCTTCGCCATGGGATCCGCCTCCACGGGTGCCGGCGCCGTGGTCGCCATGCCCGGCAGCCCATGGTGGCTCACCCAGACGGTGACCGGCGTCGTCGGACAGGCGGGCGCCGGCATCATGAAAACCTTCAACAACGGCCTGGACTCGGCAGGCACGTTCCTGTCCAGCTCGAACACGGACGACAAGCTCTCCTGCCGACGCTACACGGCCGCCCTGCACGAGCGCAGCGGACAAACCGACCTCACCGACTTCTCGAAAGGCGTCAACGACCCGATCCTGGTCAGCCTCAACCGCATGTGGGAGGAGACAGGACTGCGCATCTGGGCGCGCAGCCAGTTCGGCGACGGCGACAACGGCCTGCAGACCTTCTGCCGCGTGCTCGAAAACCGGGCGGGCATCTCCGCCAGCCAGCAGACGAACCTGACGAACAACGCCGCCGGACGAACGGACATGAACGCGGACGCGCTCGCCTTCAACCCGAACGCGAACGTGACCGCCAGCGAAATCAAATCCAAGAACTTCGCGTACACGCTCAAAACCCTCGTCTTCGGCTCCGGGTTCGGCGGCGAGGACGCGGGCAACATCATCCCCGACTCCTCCTACGAGGACCGCGTCACCACCATGTTCGACGTATGCGGCATCAACACGAAAGGCAACTGGTACATCCGCCCCGGATGGTCGTTCGTCAACTCCATCACCGGCAAGAACCGGGGCGTGCCCGACGACCCATCGAACATGCTCGCCGCCTGCCAGGCCGCACTGACCGGCTCATACAAGGACACCGACTACACGGCCATGACTTCCGTGACGGACAGCAGCGCCGACGCGAAAATCGACGCGGCCCAGACCGCCATCCGCAAGAACTGCACACCGGGCATCCTCTTCATCAACCCGTTCACCGTAGGGAAATGCGTAGGGAGCGCCTATGGCAACCTCACCAAACTGAAAAACAGCCTCAGCGACCGAGACCTGCAGCAGATCCAGGTACGCGACTCGAAGATCCATATCGACCCGGCCACCGGCAGGCTCGCCTCCCGCGACGGCACGAACGGCATGGACGTGGCCCGGATCGCCGAGAAATTCGACGTCGACGAGAACACCAACTGGCGTTTCCTCGCCGCCAGCCCCTCCTACAACAGGAACGCCACCGACATGGAACGCCAGGCCGCACTGAACACCATGGAAGCCCAACATGGCAACATGAACCTCGCCGACGCGGGCGGCGCGTTCATCTTCCTGCTCTCCGGCCTCGTCAACCTGGTCATCTGGGGCATCGGCTTCAGCCTGCTGCGCATCCTCGCCACCGTCATGAGCTACCTCATGTCCGGCCTGGGCATCTTCCTCGGCCTGCTCCTGTACGCGCTCATGCCCGAACGCGGCGGACGGGCGCTCGCCAACGCAGCAAAACGACTGGGCGCCATGTGCGCGACCAGCACCGCCATCGGCATCGTCGCCATGATCATCGTCGTCATCAACAACGCGCTGATGGCCGCGTTCAACGTGATCGACATGAACGGCAACTCCAGCGCGAACGTGCTGACCATGGGCATGTGCACGCTGCTGCTGCCACCCGCCAGCGTGCTCATGCTGCACTACCTGTGCCGGGAGGTGTGGCGCTTCGGCGACCCGTTCAGCCGTCAAGGGTTCATGCGGCTGATCGGCGGCACGCCGGTCATGAACGGCATGGGACGCGTCTGGGCCGGCGCGCGCGGCATAATGCGCGGCACGAGCGCGTTCGCGGGCGGACTGCTCGCGGGCGGCGGCATCATGGCCGCGATGGGCGCGGCCGGCGCGGCGCGACGCTCCCGCGGCGACGGGATCATCGCATCCGCGGCGAAGGGCGTGGGCGCGGGCAAACGCGACGCCTACTATTCGAAGCGCAAGATCAAACCGTCGAAGGCCGACGAGGCGGCGAAGAAGACCCCGCCCGCCGAAACACCCATCCAACAGGCACTCTCGCAGGCCGAACTCAAGGACCAGCAGGCGTGGGACGAGGCGAACGCCACACCCCCGACGCCGACAGGCGAAACCGGACCGGCGCCCGCGACGGCGGGCGAGAGCGGTTCGGACAAGCCGGCGGACGGACAGGCACCCGCATCCGGTCTGCCGCCAAGGCCGGCGACCGGCCCCAAGGTCATCGACCCCGGTTCGGCCACGTTCCGACCGTCCGCCGCGGACATGGCCGCCGCGCGGGACATGGCGAAAGAGCGCACGACATCCAGCGGCACGGACACGCTCGCCCCCTCGTACACGGACGTGGCATACGCGCAGACCATGACGGACGCGCTCACCCGTCACGAACTCGCCGGCAAAGGCATGACGCCCGACACGCAGGAGTACGCGAAGGAACGCGAACGGCTCAACAGGGAACACGCCCTCCAGGCCAGGCGCCTGAGCGTGGACCTGAAAAACCATTTCGACTCCGAACAGATAAGCCAGGCCATCCACGACGCGCCCCAGGACGTCTCCGACCTACGCTACCGCCGGCAATCCTACGCGTACGCGAAACTCCTCGCGAAACACGACCTTGAACAGCGCATGCCCGAGTCGGGCGACACGGACCCGCGGTCCGTCAACCGCAAGCTGACGGCCATGGAACGTGACGGACAGGTGGCCCGGCTCGCCCACCAGGTTGACGCATATTCACGTCGACGACTGCTGAAGGCGGGCGCCCCGTCCGCCGCGGACAGGACCACGAAAGGAACGGCATGAGCAGACAGGACAAGGAACGGTTCACCTCCGAGACCTCCGAGAAGCGATGGGGGACTTGGCTCGCCCTGATCGCCGTGATCGCCACCCCCATCGCGCTCCTCCTCTCCCTGTTCGGATGGGTGTGAGCCGATGCACGTGAAAGAACGGTTGCGCCGCGCCGCCCCATGGCTGCTGGCATCCGGCGGGGGAGCGGGCGGCGCCGGGACTCTCGGATGGGGCATATGGCGCATCCGTCTATGGCGCACGCGCCTGGACCAGCTCACCGACGCGCCCGAATACGCGGACGAGCAGACCCGCGGCGAATGGACGGGGTTCACCCGCCAGTGGTGGCAGTCGCTGCCCTGGCGGGGGATGCTTGTCGGCGCATGCACGATCCTGATCCTCGTCCTGGTCGTTCGCCTGATAGCCATGATCCCCATGGCGAACCCGGACAACCCGTTCGACCGTGACCCGCAGCGCCTGTTCTCCGACCGGGACCGGGAGTGGATCCGCGACCTGACCGGCGACCGGTGCGAACGACGCCGGCTGTTCGGCCTCATGCGCTGCCGGCATCGCGGCGAGCAGATGGACCACTGGTATCCGTGGGCGAAAGGCGGGGCGACCAGCCGACACAACATCGCATGGCTGTGCGCCAAATGCAACAACCGCAAAACGGATCGGGTGCCGACCATCTGGGCGACCCGCGCGCTGACACGCGCCCGCATGCGCTACTTCCCGGCCCGCTGGCGAGCCTGGGCCAGACCGGACGGGCGCATAGACGACACCAACGACACTATCAAGGAGACCGATCATGCAACCGCGTAAACCCCAGAACAGCCCGAACGGCACAGGCGGCGAGTTCGACCGCGTGAACAACCATCCCACGGACCTGCCCGCCCTGATCGGGCGCGACGGGCCGGCGCAGGACGTCAAACAGCGGGTGGACGACCTCGCCGCCGCAGGCTGCGGCCGGGAGGCGGCGCGTCTCGCCCGACGGGCGGGCGCGTTCGTCTTGGGCGAGAAGCTGCCGTACGGCACGGGCATGATCGCCGTGTTCGACGGACATCACCTGATCACCTGCGACATGAACGACGGGTATGTGACGGCGCGCGACGAGTTCGACCCGGCGAGCCTCACCGTAGACGACGATTTGCGCGCCGAACTCGGGTATGCGCGCGTCGCGGACGCATAGGAGAAGATAACGGCGCGAATCCTCCCGCTGCGAACCAACCATGGGGCGGAATCCCGGTGAAAGCCACAAGCCGTCGTCCCCTCCTAGACAAGGAAAGCAGACATCATGGCAGACAACAAGAACGAATTCATCACCGAATCGCTGATCGTCAACAACGTGCGCGTGTGCTACACGCAGCATCTGTTCAAGCGTGACGAGCCGTTCCGCGGCAAGGGCGAAGGCGTGTTCCGCACGACCCTGATCATCCCGAAGACGCTGACGGACACGGTGACGGCAATCCAGAAGACCCTCGCCAAGGTCGCTGTCATCGCCGTCAAGAAAGGCGTGCTTGCCCAGGATTCCACGGTCAAGGCCGTCAAGGACGGCAAGGACGGCATCGTAGGCAAGGACTTCGGCTACCCGCTGCTCGACGGCGACAAGTTCGTCGCAAAGAGCGACAAGGCGGAGAGATTCGCCAAGGCGGTGGCCGGATGCTGGTACATGGAGATCAAGTCGAGCCGCGACACGTTCTTCCTCGTGGACGAGCAGAACCGCGAACTCGACCATACGGACCCGGCCACGCAGCGCATGTTCTGGTCCGGGGACACGGTGAACGCGGATGTCACGTTCAACGCCTACGAGCCGACCGGCAAGAAGATTCTCGGCGGCATCAGCGTGTGGATGAACGGCCTGCAGAAAGTCAAGGACGGCGACGGCCGGCAGAACACGGCGGTGAACCGGTTCAAGCCGATCGCCACCCTGGACTCGGGCACGCCCGACACCACGACGGATGACGCTCCGGCATCGTCCGAGGACATGTACGCAGCCATGGGCATGTAAGCATGGACGGCAGGCGGGACGATGGCCCCGCCCGCCGTCTTCGATTATTCGACAGGAGACGACATAGTGGAGCTTCGATGGGATTCCTCGCAAAGCTACCCGGTGGACATGGGCGCGCAACTGTTCGCGTTGCGGGCCGGCCATGTGACGGACACGCTCTCACGATTGAACCCCCAGTGGGGAGAGACGGCCCGCCGGCGCCTGGACGACGTGGACCGCGGTCCCACGCATTACATGGATCGCGGCGACCTGCACGTATTCGAACTATGGGTGTTGGAGCATGACGGGCGACGCCCGTACGGTCGCGAGGACACGTGGGTGAGCGCGGACGGGTGGACGAACATGATCGACAATACGCCCGACCCGGATATCCCCGACAATCTGGAAGGCAAGCTGATACGCGTGTGGAGCGTGGATGAGACGGGACTGCCGTTCCGCTTCCGACTGTACGCGTGATACGATACGGGCGGTATCGTCGTCTTGCGGCGATCCCGGACAATACACAAACAAAGGGAGGGTTTGAACCCCTCCCTTTGTTTGTGCTACTCGGCTTTCCCGTCCAGTCGGGCGAACAGTACGGCTGGTGTCATCGCGGACAGGCTTCTGTTCGCGCGCAGCTGCTCGGCGACCTCATGGGCGCGCAGAAACCCGCTGATCTCCCCTTGAGTCCAATCCTGTTCCCGCAGGTATCGGGACAGCCGTTCGACCGGCCAAAACACGCGGCGGGCCTGCAGGACAAGATCATCGGCCTCACGCGGATCCGTATCCCATTCGTTGACGAGAAGGTCGACCGCTTTGCGTCGGTCGATGTCAAGTTCCGCGAACACGCATGCGACACGCTTGCGTTCCATTTTCCGCTCGAAGTCCAATGCTGCGAAGACCTCTTCGTTGACGTGCGCAACAGCGTCCTCCTGAATCTGGTCGACCATGTCGACCCCCATCTGCTTGATGCTGTTGATGATCGGATGACTGTCATCCATGATGTTCTCTCCTTCTATTGCTATTGCTGTTCAGCCGGCCGACACGCACCGGTCATGAATGTCCACGAGGACGCGCTCCGTAAGGTCACGGCCTACCTGGCGACCATCCTCGGCGTGCAACCGCAGGGCTATCGCCGTCCGTTCGGTCTCCACGTCAAAGCCGTGCGCGGCCGCGTTCAGCCGCACGTACATGTCCACGATCAGGGTGTCCTCGTCCGAGTCCGCCTGTTCGGGGTGGATGACGAACCCGTCGGACGTCGGGTCGGTCCGCGAGGCCAGTGTGCGGGCGAGCGCGGCGGCTGCCGGATACGGCATGCGGGCAGCCTCGCACAGCGTGTCCACGATGCCCAGTGTGATATCCGCGTCGTCCACGGTTTTGAACACGCGCGCCACATCCTGCCGCGACAGGCTCACGTCGTCATGCAGGGCGAGCCGGCGCCGCAATATGCGCACCATCATGCCAGCCAACACTTCGGCCTGAAAACGGTTATCCTGATTCACGCACCTCATTGTACGTTCCGCCCCGCCATCCTCGTAGCCCTGCTGGTAGGCCTGGCTGCGTATGCACTCCAGCCACCGGTCAAACTCGGCCTTGGATTCCTCGATGGTGCCGGCGGGTGAGCTTTCGCCGTAATAGGCGTAATCGTCGCGCACCATGCCGGTGGTCGGCGTGAACGGTTCCTCACCCATGCGATCTTCTCCTACAGCCGGCATGAAGGGTCACTCCAGCGGGTACGTCCTGTACCGAGGGTCGCCGGCCAGCCTGTCATAGTCGACGTACTCGTCGCATGGCTCCCACGCGTCCATGTCCTCGTTGAGATGATACGGGCCGCCGGTGCGGCGCCCATCCTCCTCGGGCCATCCGTGAGGACACAGCCCCACGCCTTTGGACGTGGGATCCACGTAGTCGGCCAGACTCCACTCGTCGCCCTCCGGGGCGAGCACCAGTCCGGTCGAACCATCCTGCGCCTCATGGATCGACCGCTCCCACGCGGCCTGTCCCGCGGCCTCACGGTTTTCATAGGCGTTCAACTGGTATTCCAGTGTGCCGGCGCGCATCACAACCCCCATCCGTCGAACAGGCCGCAGATGAGAGCCATGACCACGCGCACCGCGAACACGACCACCAGTATGACCACCAGTATGACCACCAGTATGACCGGCAGTATGACCGGCAACGCGAGCACAAACAACAGCATCAGCATTCCGCTCACCTCCTAAGCAAGTGTCATGGAGGTCATGCGTCCGCGGTCTACAGGCTGCGATGCACGCTGCTCAGAATCGACGCGATCTCACTGTCGGCAAGGCCGCTGGCGCGGCCGCGCTCATAAGTCTCCTCGTCGATACGCGCACAATTGTCGGGATACGCCTGATGGCGGCCGAAAGCCCACGCGTTGAGCGTGCTGTTGCGCTGCCCTTCGGGGATGGGACTCATGTCCGGCCGACCCATACGGGGCGTGTCATGCCCGTCGAGCGGACGGAACCGGTTGTGCGCGCCATGGGCATATCCCGAGCGGCGGTCCGCCGGTGCGGATTGCGGCGCGGGTGCGTGATGCCGCCTGTCATCCTCGTCTTTCAGATAGCCATGCTCGCCCATCCACTCGATCATCTCGTCACTGACCGGCGCGACCATCGAATCATCGGCGACCTGATACAAGCCTTTGGCGGTCTTGGAGCCGGGGGCGATCACGTAGCCCATGCCCGGCCCGCGCACGTCGATGGGGATGCCGCCCTGATGCACCGCGTTCTTCACGTGCAGGTCCTCGGGAATCGAATAGTAGGCGTGCACGCCGCCGGACGGGGTGCGCACCAGGAACGTGCGGGGGAACGCGAGGGAAGCGTAGTCGCCGATATCGCCGGTAAACTCGTTCCATCCGGTCTTGCCGCCCGTCTTCGACATGTCGAAGTCAAGCACCATGAACCCGTCGCGGGGCACCGCCGCCCACGCCTTCGAGTCCTTCGGCGGCTCGCTCGTACCCAACTGGGGGTCGTCGGCGGCCTTCTTCCAATCCTTCGCCACCTTGTCCGGGCCGGCCGGCACGTAGTAGCAGTCGAAGCCACGCTCCGACGGGTTCAGGTCACAGCCGGGCAGGGGGCGCGGAGGCTGGCTGCGGTCGGCGTCGATCATCCTCTCCACCTGGGCGCGGTACGGCGCGAAACGCTTCTCGTCCTCGACGACCAGCACGCAATCACCGGCGCGACGGGCGATCTTCAACCCCAGCTTGACGCGAATGTTATGGGTCTCGAAACGGTTGGGACGGTACGGGTTGGCCGTGTTGCGGCAGAAACCACGCTCCACGACCTGATTGGCGACCCACAGTTCGGCCTCGGTCATCTGCTCGGGCATGCCGATCTGCACGTCGCGGATATGATCCGTGCCTTGGGATCGTTCCCAATGACGGCATGAGCACATGAGGAACCCGTCGGCGCCGTACTGGTTGATGAAACGGCGCATGGGGCGCAGCTCGTCGGGCTTGCGCCCGTCCTTCATGCGCACGAACGCGAAACGGCGGCGCATGGCGACGTTCATCTCCGTGACGAAATCAAGGTTCGTGGCGACGCACAGGACGGCGCGAGGCTCGAAACGCACCATGTTCTGTCCCAGTTTGCGGGCGGTCAGCGCGTCACCGGTGGACAGTTTCTTCAATTGCGCGGTCTGCTGTGCGGTCAATCCCTCCGCGTCCTGGTCGAACGCCCACATGCGGCCGATCAGGTTCGCCGGCTCCTGTTCGGCGAGTGTGCTGGACACGCGCGACGAGCCGACCAGCTTGCCCACGTCGATGGGGGTGGACAGGCGGGATGTGGAGTCGCCTTTGATGAACGCGGAGAACAGAGTGCCTTTGCCGTTCGAGCCTTCGCCGGCCAGCACGAACGTCAGATGCTTGTACTCCTGCAGGAACGGGGCAGCAGGTATGTAGGCGAGGTTATGGTACGAGTCCTCGTCCTGGGAGATGTCACGCAGGTAGTATTCGGCCTCGTTGGCGAGACGGTCGTCCCACGCCCGGTCGACGACCAGTTCGAAGGGGTCGGCCAGCAGGGGATCGGGCTTGTGATCGATGACGTGCAGCGTCGAATCGCCGTACTCGTCGACCGTGCGATAGTAGGCGCGATCCCGGAATCGGATGCCGTGGTGGACGCGCAGCGGGCGCCCGTCCTCGGTGATCAGGCGTTTCGCCTCGCGCACGAAGAGCGCATCCCAGACTTGAAGCTGTTCCGGCTTTTTGATGCTGTACTCGTCGCCGATGCTGGCGATCGCATGCCAGGTGTCGAGTCGTTCGCAATCGTTGGACACGTCGCGACGGAACAGAGTGGTGCCCTTGTCTCGTGGAGCCTCCTCCAGCAGGAGGTTGCCGTTCTTGAAATCCCACAATGCCTCTATGTATCCCTCGTGGAAGTAGGGGACGCCCTTCTTCGACGTGGGGACTATCACCTCATCGCCATACCGGTCGGTGAAACACAATGGCGGCTCGGAGCCTTCGACGAAGCTGGAATACAATTCGGGCCGATATATGCCCAGCTTGTCGTAGACCTGCTGCACGCCACGCGGCATGCGAGGTATCGGCGCGAACACGTGCCGGATCAGATCCGACACCTTCACAGGCTCAGGCATCTTCGGCCTTCTCTTGGTCTCGGGCTGCATCTCGGCCATATCGCTCTCCTTTCCGCCGTCCAACCGGCTCCCGTATGCATGTCATGCGTCACGCGGGCGCTTGCGTGGGTTGTCTATGCGCGTCGGACGGGGGATGCAGGACGGTTTTCGCGTCCACGAAGGAGGCTTGTAGGGAGAAAAACATGTGGGATCGTTGGAATCATGCGGTTTGTACGAATTGTGATTTTTTTCGACACGCCGGACGAAACTAGTCAACACGTCGTATTTTTAAGCATTCGGCGAGTCGCGACCGAGAACACGCGGCCATGTGACGACATGGCGCCTACGGAGAAGATTGTTATGGCAACCAGCAGCAAACGGTATTAAGTACCGTCTTTACGCGCGCGTATATGAATACCCCATATTTTCCCCTATATACAACACCTCCAGAATCTTATGTTCTTAGTGTATTAATACGTGTAAGCCCTACGGGGAGTAGGGCTGAAGGGATGCAATAAGATCATGAATCTTATTGCATCTTAACGTATCGATGCACTAAGAACGCTCTGGAATCATGCGCAAATGACGTTAAGATGCACTAAGACGACGATGCCTAGTACTGGCCGTCTTAGTGCAGTCCGAATCGTTCTGCGCCCCGGCGCCGGCTGCGGTAAACTCGGGTTCAAACCAGCCTGGAGACGGCATATGCCTTGAGTAATGCATCTTTCGGCCTCATCCAGATCTGACGTGTCAACAAACTGTCGTAAACCATTGCAATCAAGCCGGTCTCCTTGTCAACAAAATGGTTGCACGAGGTTTTGTTGACACCGTTTGCGCGAAATGCGTTCTCGCTCGTCCATCTCACTGTCAACATGCCATCCGCACCAGCCGAAACGGTCTGTCAACAAAATACCGGAAATCGTTGGAATCAAGCCGCAGAACGTGTCAACAAAATAGTTGTGCCGGAATTTGTTGACACGTTCAGCGGGCCGTGCCGTCGTCCGTACCGCCGAGACCGGTCGTCGTCGGCGCTTCTCCCGTGGTCGTCAGCGACATTGCGCCAGCATCATTCATTCAGCCGTGTCAACAAACTCCCGAAAACTATTGGAATCAAACCGTTTTCCTTGTCAACAAAATAGTTGCGACGGGTTTTGTTGACACGCTCCCGCTTGTGATCGTCGGGTAGAGCCGGCCTTCCCGTTCCATCACAGCTGACGCCCACACCGGCTGTGACGCGGTATGACACCCCTGCCCGGCTGACCGCGCACCACGTCGCGGCGGGACGATTCCGCCGGCGGTCGGCTGCATATCGGGCCGAAAGCGCATACCGTCCGCAACGCGTGAAACGCGCGTCCAAGCGCCGCTATTGCAGACGGAACGTCATGCTCGCAAAAGCCGCCATCTCCCCTGTACGACCCCAAAGAACGGCTCACAGAGGCGTCTGCGAGCTGGCCGCCCCCAGATCGCCGGCGACCAGCGACGCTTAGTACTGGTCGCCGAGACTGCCCGGTACGCCCTTTCGCCGGCGGCCAGCGGCGAGTTTTTGAGAGTCGTGCCTGATGTCAACAAGCGTCCGCGCCGATTTTGTTGACATCGTGTCGCGCCTGCCTGACCGACCCCCTGCCGGTTCGACGATGACCGGCGGCCATGATGGGCGAAGGATCTGCGGCAACGGCATTAAGTACCGTCTTTACGCGCGCGTATGCGAATACCCCATATTTTCCCTTATATACAACACCTCCAGAATCTTATGTTCTTAGTGTATTAATACGTGTAAGCCCTACTCTCCGTAGGGCTGAAGAGGTGCAATAAGATTATGAATCTTATTGCACCTTAACGTATCGATGCGCTAAGAGCAGCCCGGAATTACTGCCGAATGACGTTAAGATGCACTAAGATCGCAGCACTTAGTACTGGCTGTCAGAGACGACTTCGGACGCGCTTCGGCGCCGACGCCGGCGCGAAAGAGCGCGGTGCCAGCATTGCCCCCCGCTGGGAGGTGTTCTCCGTAACGTTTCGACACCGCGTGTCAACAAACCCCCGCAAAGCGTTGAAATCAAGCGATTCTTCGTGTCAACAAATTATCCGGGCGGAGGTTTGTTGACACGCGGCGCCGATCAGACTGCGGCACGGTTGGAGATGCCGGACGCCGACCCGAACACCCATGTCAACAAACTCTTAAAACTGTTGGAAACAAGCCGCTCGGCATGTCAACAAAACCGGACGCACGGTACGCGCATAGACACCGGTATCAAGCAATCCAAACCGTCAAGGAGCACACAGCCATGGAACACCGCTTCAACCTCGCCTCCGACCCGTGGATCCCCGTCTACGACAAGAACCTCGACCAGAAGCTCGTCTCCCTGCGTGACCTGCTCGCCCACTCGGACATCTACCGCATCGACCTGAGCGACATCGCCCTGATGCGTTTCATCGCCGCCGCCCACTGGACGGTGCGCTACCGCGAGGGTGCGGGGCTGCCCATCGGCAAGCGGCTCCCCGCCGCGTGGGTGGACGACTATCTGGACCGCTGGCACGACCGCTTCGACCTGGAGGCCGACCCCACGCCACGCGCCACCAAGACCGGACGGCAGACCATCGTGGAGACTGCCGAGAGCGCGGCCGACGCCGCATTGCGCCTCATCCAACTGCGGTTCAAGCCGTTCGGCCTGCACGCCATGACCTGCGACGGGCCCCTGTTCCCCATGTTCGACGACCTCGATGTGCCCGCCATCGCCAACGACCGTCCCGTCTGGGAGCGCACCGGCCTGGAAGGCGACGCGCCGACCGGTCCGTTGGACGTGCTCACCTGGGAGTCGCGGCGCATCACGGCAAGCCGCACCAAGACCGGTCAGTACCTGCTCCTGGAGCGCGCCGACCGGCGGCCCGAAACCACGAGCCGGGTCTGGGCGTTCGACCCGACGCTCGCGCTCGACGAGGACGGACGGCCCTGTCCTGAGCCGAGCCGCGAGGACAAGCGGCTCGAATTCCCGATCGTGCCTACGCTCATCCTCTCCGGCGTGATCGCCCACCAGTGCGCCCGCCACCCGGACGGCGACGAGATCACCACCGCGTTCGGCGACGGATGGAGCGTGGATGTGGCGCCGAAGACCATGACCGGCGCCGGGCGGGTGGCGCTCCTGTTCGCCGAAGGACTGACCCGCATGGCCGCGCACACCGACAATCGGATGTACATCAAATGCATCAAGGAGACGTGGTGGAAAGTCGGCAAACACCTGTCCGGCGTGAACCTCAACGTGGATCACCGCATGGCGGTGCGCGCCCGTTCCGACCTGTCGCGCCAGCTGTCGCTCAGTCGCACGCTCATGCCACTGTCGCCGCTCGCCGCGCCCGCCAAGGCCCGTCAAGGCCGTCCCGGCGTGAAAGTCGTGCGCGAGGGCGGCGGCATGGCCCGCCGCGTATTCGACTCGATGGCCGACGCGGTACGCTGGCTTCAGGAACAGGGCCGCGAACGCGCCTGCCGGTCGGCGATCAGCCGTGCCGCCAGCCGGGGCGTGAACGCGTACGGCATGCGATGGGCGACGCTATGAACGACGGTGATTATCCGTATTTTGTCCACATTGCTCACGAAACTACAAGTATGAACGACCTTGAACGATTCCGACTGCAGACCTCGTTCGTCATCAAATCGGTGACGGCCGAGGAATTCAGGCGGTATGCGAAAACGTTCCGCGCCCACATGCAGGATACGAAGGGCATCGAGAACGTCGAGGTTCGTATCGGATTCGGCAAGCACATCGAAGTATCGTTCGACATCAAGGCTCGTTCATTCAGTGACGCGAACCTGCGCAGCGGCATGGGCGGCCGGTCATCCTGCGCGATCAGGTTGTCCGCACGACCCAATGGGGCATGATCTGGCCGATCGCCCCGGCGTCTACGTCGCCTCCACTGTCGAGGATGTCAGGAATGCCATCGAGGACATTCTCAGCATGGGCCATCGCATGCAGGCCGCGCTCGACCAGCTGATTTGACTCCTATAGGGTGGCGTGATGATCAATGCCAATGGGGTCGAACGCCGTATAGGAAAATGTGCGATGGAATTTCGTTCAGCAGGAAAATTGCAAATAATCCCAGAATTGTCAGGGATATAGGCCGCACCAGGAATTGCGGATTGCCCCCACGGCATGCGAATGACGGAAAACCCGGCGCTTATAGTACGATATCCGAATTCGAGTCAGAGATGACCCGACTTTCAGCATGAGTAGCGCATGGTCTTCCGATATCCTTTGGAATCCTCGTCGAAGGTGATGGTGAAACACCGCGTTAGTCTATCGATGACCTTATCGATACGCCTTCTGTATGACGGGTCTATAGGTTCGCCTTTCTGCGCGTCGGTGAACCCGTTTACATCGTCGGGAGAGATCAGGTCCGCCAGTCCTATGTTCGCGTGTTCCGGGGCCCTCGGTATCGGAGCCGCGTCAACGGTCGCGTTCATGTCTCTCAGATTCCCGCTCAGCGCATGGCCGAAACCGCAGTACGAGAACATGCCGCTCGCATGCTCTTTGATGACCTTCATGCCGGCCATGCGGCGAAACGCGGACAGTCCGCGGTCATTCTGGTCGAACGGGAAAAAGAACCCGCGCATCACCTCAAGTCCAGTGGACCCGTCGTCTAGTATGACACGATGAACATGATGACGAGTGAGAATGGCCCTGGAAAGCCACTCGTCATCGGATACCGTGGAAGGTAGCTCGCTGGTCATGATCGTCTGTCACCACGAGGTCGGGTCCTGATGGAAATGCCATAACAGCATGCGGGACTCCTTATCGCCCAGTGTCGTGAGTATCGGCGCGGGGATGCTGTCACGGGCGTTCCATATGGCGAACAGGTCATCGCATCCTTCAAGACTGGTGGATGATGCGATTCGAGTATTGCCCACTTCGATTTCGATGTCGTCTCCGCTCGGCAGATAGTAGGTGATGATGACCGTCCCTCTCGGGTTGGCATTCACGCAGGGTCTGATGCTGCTGTGTTCGTCAATTCTCGACAATAGTGCCCGTGTGTTGCGTATGACCGTTTGGGATGGGGCGAATGTGCCAGCTCCCGCCCATTCGTCGTGAAGATCCAGCAGGTCGATGTCGTTCGACAAGCATCTGAAACATGATGGAATCGCCATTCGCCTGGTCTTCCTTATTGTCTGTCAGGCGTTCCACTTGTCGAAACGGGAGCTGTCCGCCTCCAATACGACGAAATCCCCTGAGCCGTCGATGACGCCGATATACATGTCCACGCGGGTCACGACCGGACTGTGCATCAGCTCCGATTGGGCCGGGTCGGAGGGTTTCACGTCGATTGCGACCACGACGGCTGGCGCACTGTATTTCGGCAGCGGAAGATTGCGCATGTGAGCTTTCCAGCACACCAGGTCGCCGACCTGGAACCGGCCGTGTTCACCGTACGCTTTGCCAGCGGAAGCCAGTTCTTGGGCATAATTCGGCTTCGCCACCAGATTGTCGTAATCCGCCATCGAGGCGTCCTGTTCATCATCCATCATGAGGATATGTCCTTTCGTATTATTCCGGGGCTGACATTTCTCCGTCTCATGGATAGGCCCATCACTAATACGTATATGCAGATCACCTGATTGTCCGCGGCAGTGTTCAGACAGTGGTGCAAGCAGCCTGCTTCGGCGCCGTGGCGCTCAGTTCCTCGCTCAGTGCGGTCACGACTTTCGCATCCGCCACCTGCTCGGCCGTCACGCGCTTCGCCTCGCTCGCGTTTTCGACGGTCTGCTCGTAGGTCTTGCGAGCCTTGTTCGCCTGAGTCAATGCGCTCTCGCATTTGCTCTGCGCCTCAGAGAGTGCCTGAGCGGCCGCGTTACACCTCCACACGACCACACCGACCGTGACGCTTACGACCAGCACGACCGCAATGATGGCGGCCACAATCAGAGCGGCCTTGTTCTTCTTCCCTTCGGAAGGGTTGGGGACGGGAGGCATTGCCGTTGTGATACTCATGATTGTTCTCTCTTCTGTTACATGGCGTTCTCGACTGCCATATTACGCGACCTGAATATCTTATATATAGTGAAGCCCTCCCCTAGTGTAGGAGAGGGCTTCACTATAAGGAAGACATGAAGAGATCAGCCGATGCCGCAAGATTGGCCTTCTTTACAAGCGGGGCCAGTATGAGAGCCGTCATCTTTACCGTGGGGACCAACGTAACCGTGCGGCACATCTCCGTCAGAACTGGAACCTCCGTTATTACTGGATTGCTTCTTAGGCGTATACGAGTACTTGTACCTGTTGTTGCCGTAGTTGCGGTTCGACGAGTAGCCCGAGTACGAGGACTGAGCCTTCTTCTGAGCCGCTGCTGCCGCAGCGGCCGCGTCGGCCTGCTGCTTCGCGCTCACCGCGTCGTTCACGCTCTTCATGGCCTTGTCCAGATCGGAGCCGGCGTCGCTCATCTTCCTGGTGTCCGTTCCCTTGCCCGCTTCGGCTGCCGTGTTGATCGCCTGGGTGAGTTGGGCGCGGGCTACATCGTCCGGGGTCTTGCCTTCGGAGTCCTTGAGCAGCTTGCGGCCCGCGCCCTCCTTGTCAGAGAGCGCCTTGCGGGCATCGTTCAGGGTCTTCTCGTCCCTGGACTTGCTCACGTTCTCGGAAGCGGTCTTCACGTTCGCCTCGTGCGTCGTGTACCATTTCACCTGAGAAGTCAGCTTGTCCGCAGCAGCGTTCAAGCCGTCCGTGTCAGTCACGGTGCAGGAGAGCGTCTTCGGCGCGGTGGCGTTCAGCTCCTTGCTCAGTGCGGTCACGACCTTCGCGTCCGCCACCTGCTCGGCCGTCACGCTCTTCGCCTCGCTCGCGTTCGCGACAGCCTTCGCGTACACGCTCTTCGCCTTGGTCACGCTTGCCAGCGCGTTCGAGCACGCTTCCTTCGCGGCTTCGAGCTTCGCGCTCTCACCGCGCCTCCACACGACCACACCGACCGTGACGCTTACGACCAGCACGACCGCAATGATGGCGGCGATGATGAGAGCGGCCTTGTTCTTCTTCCCTTCGGAAGGGTTGGGGACGGGAGCCGGCTCCTGGGTCACGCTCCCGTCCATGCTGTTGTTCACAGTAGTCATCTTCGGTTATCCTTGTCTTCCGTTTCGTCGCCCATCATCCCACACGGCGTTGACGCACGCGGGATGACTGCGGTGGCTTGATAATAGTTTCCGCTTGTCCCAAAGATCCGCTCCCATCACCGGCATGTGACGGAGGGTGCTATGGCCTCGTACCCATCCCATGCGTCCGCAACCCTTTCATGTCCTTTCCGTTTCGCGCATAGACACCTATCGGATGCGGGAGAGACCCGCTCCCCCGCCCGCGCCGCTTTCTTATCCCGGCGCGGGCGGGATGCGATAAGGAAGGGAGACCTGTATGGGTTTCAACATGGATTGGCTTAAACGCGGCCGTCATGAGAGCGTCGCGTCGGTCAGGCGCAAGGGCCGCCGCCTGTTCTCGCGCACGACCGCGTTGCTGACCGCGGGCGCGATGCTCGCGGGTGGCGGCGTGCTCGCGTTCGCGGGCGGCGGTTCGGGTTCCGCCGGTGGTGGTGGCGGTGACGGCGGCGGCAACTTCTGGCAGGGCTGGGCCTATAAGGACAACAACGACGGCGGTTGGGGCACGGACCTGGCGGCCGTGCAGAGGGCCGTCAAGTCCGCGGGCGTCGAGTGGGATTCGACGGGTCCGGCGAACACGTATGCGACCCAGGCGTTGAACGAGGCGAAGACGGAGTGTTCGACGCGTTTCGACCAGGCGCACCCGGATCAGAGAGGCAGGGCGAACTGCCGTGTCGTGGGCGTCGGCTTCGTGGCCTACAGGGCGTCGAACAACAAGTGGACCTACCAGGGTGTCGCCACCGCGTCACGCTCGTACTGGCATGACAATTGGTACAACAAGATTGCCAATGGAAATACATGGCGCAACAATGGAATCGAATATACGACCGCTCAGGCCTTTAGTGATGAGAAGTCTATGACAGTCAACAAGCTCGCGGAGAAGGTCTTCGGCGACGCGGGCAAGACCTCGATCTCGGTCATCGTGCTCAACCAGTACGAGCCGGGCGGCGTGCCCTCCTACACGCTGGGCGTGACCACGAAGGCCGCGTCGAACGGCGCGAGCGTCGGCTCCAACACCGCCGTGCACGATGTCATCACCACGACCGGCGGGCAGAGTGGCATGAACGTCACGGCCAACGTGAGCCTGCACTACGACGGCCACCCGGCAGGACTCTACAAGGCCGCGAAAGCCACGCAAAGCGTGGCCGTGTCGACCGCCGGGGCGACGAACAGCCCCTCGTTCACGCCCGCCAACTTCGGCATGAAAGAAGGCTGGGCCGAGGGCACGTACTGGTTCGACGTGCAGGTCGCCAAGCAGGGCAACATGAGCGCGGCCGTGGACACGCCCGACCGTGAGGCGTCGGAGACGTTCACGCTCAAGGCCATACCGCCCGACAAGCCCCATAAGACGATCACGCCGGGCACGAGCGCGGACGGCATGACCAACCGTACCACCATCCGGTTCGACACGGGCACGGGCGGCTACAGGGCCACGATCCGCGACGTGATCGACCCGCAGGGCGTCACCTACACGGTCTCCAATTTCAAGCTCATCGACACATCCGACAACAACAAGGACGTGAGCGCGCAGTGGACCATCGGCTTCGACAAGACGGCGAACACGGTGAGCGCCGTCTGGAAGGGCAGGTTCATGCCCAACAAGCACACGCTGGAGTTCAGCTTCGACGTGACCGTCTCCAAGCCCAAAGGCGATCCGGTCAAAGACAAGGCCGACTACGCGTGGAACCAGAACCCGGCCGTGGACACCGAATCGCGCGAGTTCCCCACGTTCAAGCCGAACCCGGACAAGAGCTGGATCCTCTACCAGGACGGCAAGTGGGCCGCGGTCATCGACCCGGACGAGTCGAACAAGACGGGCGCCGACGACCACGTGTTCCTCGACGGCGACAAGGTAGGCTCCGTGGTCAACGGCACCATCGGCGCCAACCTCGCCCAGACGCCCACCACGCTCACCCTCACGGACGACTGGTCGAAGGCCGCCTACATCTTCAAGGCGGACGACGTGAAAGCCATGCGCGTGTACGAGGCGGACGCGACGACCGACAAGCAGTCGTCCGTCACGGACATCGTGAACACAGGCAAGGACGTGACCGCCCAGTGGACGATCACCGTCAACGGGTCGAAGGCCACCGCCACCGCGAACAGCGAGTACCTGGCCGGCCTCAAAGGCCTGAAAGCCCCCAAGCAGGTCACGCTGCTCATCCCCGGCATGATCAGCTTCGCGTCCGGCAAGGGCGCAAGCCAGGTGCGCAAGGACTTCGGCAAGAAGCCCGGCGACGAGCTGACGTTCTGCACCGCGCCCCGCGACACGGCCGGCGCGAACGGCGCAAGCCTGACGAACAGCGGCTCGCAGACCTTGAACGGGGCCGTCGAGCAGACCAACGAGCCGAAGATCTGCGGCTACGTGCCGCCCGTCGTCAAGGACGTGATCGGCGAAGGGTCCGAGGGCGGCGACCAGGCGAGCGTGGACGGCAAGGTCGTCTACCCCGGCCAGAAGGTCGAATACCAGCTGACCACCCAGCCCAACCTGCCCGCAGGCCTCGCCTACACGGTCGGCAAGGTCGCGTTCACCGACACGTATGACCAGTACCTGACCCCGGACAAGCAGACCGTCGAGATGATGGACCTCGCGTCCGGCAAGGTGGTCCCGAAAACCAAGTACGACACCAAGTGGGACGAGGCCAAGCACCTGTTCCAGCTGACCGTCACCGACCAGGCGCTGCTCGAAGAATGGAAGGCGGGCGCCAACCCGCGCGTCCAGATCCGTTTCGAGGGCACCGTGGCGAAGGACGCGCCCGGCGACCACAAGGTCAACAACCAGTGGATGCTCACCCTGAACAACAGCCTCACCCCCTCGAACGAGGTGTTCAACCTGCCGCCCAACTTCCAGCCGTCCAAGGCCGACAACCAGTCCGCCGAGCAGGGCGATCCGACGATCAGCATCGACGGCAAGACCCTGATGATGGGCGACACCGGCCAGTACGTCGTCACCCTCGACGCCAGGCAGAAAGACCAGGCGTACAAGGTGTGGAGGCTCGGCATCAGCGACGACTACGACGACGAGTACGTGGACGTCGACCCCGCGAAGATCGAGGTGCTGGGCGCCGACGGCAAGGACTACACGAAGGCGTTCAACATCCAGGTCAGGGATGGCGTCGCCTACGTGTACGCCAGGACCGTGGACACGAAGGTGCCCGCGACCGGCGAGACCGTCAAGGGCGACCCGCAGCCCGAGGACCTGAAGGCCTACGCGGCGAACACCACGCATGACGCGTTGAAGGATCCGGCCATCGACCAGACGCTCCTCGGCCAGACCTACCAGGTGATCCTGCCCTACAAGGTCATCAAGGTCACCGACGGCTACGTGGTCAAGAACACCGCGACCCAGCTGGTCAACCAGGTGTCCAAGACCACCAACCAGGTGTCCAACCCGTTGAAGCCCATCAACCCGGTCAAGGATGTGGTCGTCAAGGTGAACGGCGCAAGCGCGAACGGCAAGAGCGTCTACAAGGACTCCACGTTCCTGTACCGGCTCGACAGCTCGGTCATCCCCGCGAACCGCGCCTACCAGACGGTGAGGAACTGGAGCATCAGCGACCAGCTCGACCCCGCCTACGACAAGCTCACCGGACAGTGGGCCGTGTACGCGGCCCACGACCTGTACCAGGACGGCAAGGTCATCGCCAAGAAGGGCGACCGCATCGCCGGCAGCGACTTCGACTCCTCGAAGCTGGGCGGCGACCTGTTCGACGCCACGCTCGACCCGGCGACCGGCGCCACCGAGATCCGCGCCACCGACCTGTACTTGCAGCTGGTGAGCGCGGACGAGGCGCACGAGCAGGCGTGGACCGCCTACCTGCAGTGCACGCGCGTCAAGACCACCGACCGGCATGAGAACGTGTTCACCGAGCACTACAACGGCCACTACGCCCAGTCGAACATCGTGTGGACCCGCACCCCCGACCTCACCCCGAGCCTCAAGATCGAGAAGTGGGACGAGAAATCCGGGTTCCCGAAGGGCGACCGCGACGACATCAAGGACGCGCTCGACAACACGAAGGACGGCACGGTCATCGTGTTCACGATCACGAACACCAGCCGGGACGAGGATGGTCACGGCGCCTGGTTCCGCGCCAAGGACCTGAAGCTCACCGACCGTCTGACCGCGGGCACCGGCACCGTCACCGACCTCAAGTACCCCGACGATTGGGATACGCTCGTGTTGAAGCCCGGCCAGAGCGTCAACGTGAAGGGCACGCTCAAGGGCATGACCGGCACCACGCACTCGGACCGCGCATCCGTGACCGGCACGCCGCTGACCGAATGCCCCGTCCAGGACGGACACCCGTTCAACCCGGACACGGACGCGACCGGCGAGATCCCCGCGGGATTGAAGCAGGTGACCGTGGACGGCGCGACCCGCTGCGCGAGCGGCGAGGTCACCTCGAACACGGATGACTGGCACGGCAAGCGCCAGCCCCTGTCCACCACGGGAGCCGCGATGATCGGCGTGATCGGCGTCATGATCGTCCTCATGACGGTCGGCGACATCATCCTGATCGTGCGCCGCGGCGTGCGTTCGGATCGCGAGGCCCCGCAGCACGCGGCCTGACCGATAACGGCATGACGAACGCCCCCATGCGAGACCCGTACAGGCCTCCCGCATGGGGGCGTTCGTCATGTCCGCCGCGCCGATAGACTGGAATCGCCCACACGATGAGGTACGGAACCTGAAAAGCATCGTCGACCGCAGACGGGCGGAACGCGGGTATGGTGTTGCGTTGTCCCAGGAAGGAGGGGCACATGATTCTCGCCTGGCAGGATGCGCGGCGCAAGGCGCAGGAGACCTTGGACCACTATTGGGACGGAACGTTCCCGGTAAGGGTGTCGGCCATCAGCAAAAAGATGGGCGTCACTCCATACAGGGCGACGCTGCCTATGGGCGTGTCCGGCATGATCATCAAGGAACAAGGGCAGGAAGCCCGTTCTTACGCGGATGCCAACGAGTCCGAGGAGCGACGCAGGTTCACGCTCGCCCATGAGCTTGGGCATTACGTCGAGCGGGTCACGTTGGCCGAAGACAACGACTTCGCCTTCAAAGACAAGCGCGAACCCGGCCAGTACAATCTGCACGAGTTCTACGCGGACGAGTTCGCGGGTTCGCTGCTCATGCCAGAGAAGCCGTTCATGGCGATGGTCAACGAGGGCAGAAGCCTCATCGAGATCGCCGCGCGGTTCGGGGTGTCCCTCGCCGCCGCGAGGAAGAGAAAGGAACGGTTGACCATCAACCCGCCCGAGCAGGTGGGCGACGTTGACTGACCTGTCGAAGCAGAGTTCCGAAGGCCTGACGGGCGTGGACCCGTCCGACGATGACGTCGCCGACATCGAGAAACGGGTTCGCGGCGCCTATGCTCAGGAACTGGAGGACGCCATCAGATACCGGAGAAGGTTCTTCTGGTGGGGCGTCGGCATCACCAGCGTATGCGTATCGGCGTCAATCGGCATGATCGTGTTCCTTGTACTGCAGGACGTTTACGAGACCCCCGTGGGCGTGGCGTTCATCGGCGGACTCGCCGTCGAGGTGGTTGGCGTGGCCGTCGTGATAGCCAAATACCTGTTTCCCGATGGCGGGGCGACTTCAAATAGGCTCTTGGCTCCTTCCGTCTCGGAAGAAGATGACGCCTGATGTCCCCATGCGGGACCCGCACGGGCCTCCCGCATGGGGGCGTTTGTCATGCCATTTGATGCCGATAGACTGGAAATGTTCACACGATGAGGTTGGATGGAACCATGAGAATGACCATCGAAGGTATCGGCAAAGTGTCTTCAGCCACCGTCCCGTTGGACGGGATCACGGTCGTCGCCGGAGAGAACAACACCGGCAAAAGCACGATAGGCAAGGCGCTGTTCGCCATGGCCGACGGCTGCTACGACCTGGAACAGCGCATGATCGAACGAATACGACGACATATCGTCTTCGCCGTCAACTCCCAGTTGCCCCTGACAGGCGACGAGTCCCTTGGCTCCCGGCGTAAGACGACGGCCCGCGTCGCTTCGCTGGTCGAAGACTATCTCAATCATGGCGACGGGGATGCGGACGGCCTCATGCAAACACTGCGCGACAATGACATTCCGCTGCCGAAACCGGACAGGGTGTCGTCCATCGCCGAACAGGAGATGTCCCGCACGCTCCCCGAGTTCGCCGCCAGCCAGATCAGAAGCCGGCTTAACGAATTGTTCCACGAGGACCCGGTTCCCAGAATCAGCGGGCATGGCCGCACGTGCTCGCTGACTTTGACGGGAGACCAGCCGCTCGCCGACTATCAGATGGACGGGGGCCGGATATCGTTTTCCGGCGAGTCGATGGGCTCCATGAACACGGTGCTCATCGACGACCCTCATCTGATCGACGACATTCAGGACGACGACCCGAAGCGGTGGGGCGTCGCGTTCCGTTCGCGCTGGAACAATTCATCCGTGCTGAACGCAATCACAGGCGAGGCTCTTCGTTTTGCCGACGACGACATGGAACCCGACTCGGCAGCCGCTGTCATAGTCCAAGATATCCGCGATATCATCCACCTGCGTCTTGAAGGCGATGACCGCAATGGCAACATCCTGGACGACACCCTGTGCCTCGACCCTGACGTGCGCCTGCGGGAGGCGAACACGTCCATGGGCGCGAAATCGTTCCTGACCGTCAGTCAGCTGCTGTGCCATGGCGTCATCCACCGGGATACGATCCTGATTCTCGACGAGCCGGAAATCCACCTGCACCCGCAATGGCAGATCGACTACGCCCGGCTCCTGGCACGTCTCGTCCACGACCTTGACGTCCGTCTGGTCGTGACCACCCATTCCCCGTATTTCCTCGACGCCCTGCACGTGTACGCACGCGCGTACGGCATGGCCGAAAGGTATCAGGTCATGCTTCCCCAGCCCGGTGACAATGGCGCCGTCGAGTTCCACGAGAGCAGCGAGAGCGAGCAGGCGGCGTATCTTGCCCGCATGGCCGAACCGTTCCGCCAACTCGCCCAGATCAAAGACCAGATGGCCGCCGGATTGGACGTGCTGTGAAACAGGCGCAAGTGGATGCGGGCCTGCGCGACCGGCTGCGTGAGTTCACGCAGGACACCACGAGGCTCAGTTCTCCGGGCGACGGGGAGACGTTCATTCCGGGCGCCGGTCGTATCGTACTGGCCGCCGGTGGAGCGGGGCGAGCCGGCGGGCTTTCTGGGCTGTGTCATCAGGCATCACCGTCCGCGTCGGCTTCCGTGTAGTACACGTATTCCAGGCTGGACTCTTCGAGCATGCGCTGCAGGCCTTCAAACCCCTCCTCGTTGTAGGTTTCGGCGATCTCCTCGCAGCCTTCGTCCCCCATGTTGCCTTGCAGGATGTAGGCGGGTTCCATCCATTTGGGTTCATGGTCGAATGTGTTGCGCCAGACGTCCGCGGGCAGGTATCCGAGGTCGCCGAGATGCCACAGGGGTTCGTTCGGCGCGAAGTCCTCGTACTTGTAGTGGGGTCGGAACTTGGCGTCGATGCGCCGGACCATGTCGTTGACCTGCTGCGCGTCGATGGTTTCCGGCTCGCCGAGCGCGGGCAGGGCGCCGCCCCCGGCGTGGGTCGAATCGTATTGGCCGCCGGTCGAGCCAGGGCTGCCGGCTGGCTTTCTGGGTTGTGTGCTCATTTTCCGGCCATGCGCGTGACGCATGGTACGCGTGCGCATAGTCGAATGCAGACCACAATCCGACCATTACAGGGGGCGCATCATGGATGCCACGCTCATGCTGATCATCGCCATCATGCTCGTCCCCTCGCTGGTCATCATCATCGCCGGACACCTGCCGGACGCGGGGCCGGACGGAAAGGACCATCATGACCGACAGTGAACACCAGGAGTTGCGCGTCATCTCCAGCACGCCCGTGATCGTGGGCGAACCCGAGGCGGTCACGCAGCCCGACCTGCCGCGCGCGTTCAACGGGTATCAGACCGGCGCCGTGGACGCGCTGATCGCCGACCTGAGCCGTCGTATCCGCGAGCTGGCCTCGCAGGTCGCGGCAGGCCGGGACCGCGAGGCCGTCCTGCAGACCCAGATCGGCCAGCGCGAGGAGAAGATCCGCGCCCTGAGAGAGGAACGCGACAAGGCCGCGCATGATGCGGACAACCCGTGGGAGGCGGTCGGCTCGGCCGCCCAGCAGGTCGTCAACGCGGCCCGCGCGGACGCCAAGCGCACGCTCGACGAGGCCGGCAAGCGACGCGACCAGCTGCTCGCCCAGGGCGAGAAGGCGGTCGAGGACGCGAAGGCTCGGGCGGCCGAGACCACAGCCGAGGCGGACGAGACCGCACGGCGGACGGTCGAGGACGCGAAGGCCAAGGCCGACCATCTGCTCCAGGAGGCGGACGAGCATACGGCCGCGGCCCGCGCCCAGGGCGAGCAGCTGATCCGCGACGCGCAAGGCCAGGCGGAGCGCATCATCGCCGAGGCGACGGCGAAGGCGGACGAGCAGGAGAAGCGCGAGCAGGACGCCCGCGACTCCTATGCGGATATCCGCGCCCGGCTCGTTGAACTCGCGAAGGCGATGGGCGAGGTCAAGTGAAACGCACGCAGTACGTGAACGAGGCGGCCTGGCGGGCGATCATGCGCCGGGCCGCCCGACGCCCGCATGTCATCCCGCGGGCGCGACGCCGTTTCAGGCGCGGCTGAGACAGAGAAACATGTTCTGACCTTCGAAACCGCCGCCCTTGCTTTCGGACGCATGGTAATATATGTAACGAAAGAGGACATCAAGAGGTGATCACATCATGCCGAAACCAACAACCGCGGATATGCTCATGCCCATCTGGCGCGCATGGCACGGCATCATCCCCGCCTGGGCGGCCAAACAGAAGGGCGTGAAACCCAACACGCTCGCCGCGTGGGCACGCAGGAACCCTGACGTCGACCATCTCGATCACGGCGTATACGCATGGTACCCCGACAACGACGACGCCGAAAACATCGACTGGGATCTGACCAGATTCGCGCGCGCACTGGCCTACGCGGGGCCGGATGCCTACCTGTGGGGGCCGACTGTATTGGAACTCAACCACATAGGCACATACACGAGCCGTAATACCTGCATAGCCACGCCGACACGTAGACGGGTCAAGCAAGGCGTCACATGGAAAACCACCGTCACGCCCGCCTCGGATACCATATACGGCATGCCTTCGCAGACCGTATTCGAGGCATTGACATCATCCCGCGGCATGTTCGACGACGATAAATACCGACAGGCACTCGACGATGCGGTCAATCGGCACCTCATCGACGACACGCAACGCAAGACGCTGGAGGCGAACATCCTATGATCGTCTCCAGCCGACTGTCCGCGAAAAAACTCCGCCGAAACATGGATCGGCTCATCCAACAACTGCCCGTACAGCAACAGGGCATCGCATGGCAGAACCTCGACAATGCGATCTTCTCCCAATTCCTCGATGGCATCGCCGTCATCAAGGGAGGCGCATCGCTCGCACTGAGATACCCCCTCGAACAAGGAAGAACATCAAGGGACCTTGATGCGACCGTCACGGACAGCATGAACATGTTCATCGCCATCTTGAAAAACCGGCTTCGTGAAGGAGTCAACGGCTTCACCGGCAGCGTCGAACCCCAGTACAGAACAGACAGCCGCGGCATGAAGACCGGCATGAGGCCGTTCACCGTCAGACTACTCTACAATGGGGCGCCGTTCACCACCATCGACTTCGAAGCATCCCCCGATCATAGTGGCACCAACAGCAACGCGCGGCCGTCAATCAGCGCAGACACGCGAAAGCTCCTCGACCGACTGGGGTTGCCAATGCACTCTCCATATGTCGCGGACCCGCTGGACATACTCGCCGACAAGCTGCACGCCATATCAGACCCGACTCAGCATCGCGGACGCGACCTTGCCGACATCACGACCATTCTCGTGCACGAACCCGTTCTTTCGCTCGTAGACCTACGTGCGCGCGTACGCAACGTCGAACTCCACGAAACCGCATTCCCCCACGAGGTCCGACAAATCACACCCTCCCCCGACATAATCGAAGCCATGAGCATCGCCTTCCGCAAATCGGGAACACCCCTTGATTTCGATGAATGCCTACACATGACACGACTGCTGCTCGAACAGGTCGACGAGCAATGCCGCGACCGATGGCTGGACTCCTGGCAGGACGTGCTCGACCGGGAACAGGCATGGCGGGCGTTCGACCCGGCACGACTCGACGGCTCGCCCCGTCACGGCATGCAGCCGCGCAAACCGGCCGGAAGCCCGAACAGTACGGGCGGACAGTACGACTCACTCCAGTGAGCGGAAAAACCCGTCCGCGTCATCGACAACCAACGCGGGGACACCCAACGAGCGTAACCGTTCCAGCATCGCCTCCTGCAACACGCGCGCCCGGCCTCCCGGACGCTTCACCTCCACGAACCAGACCCGACCACCCGGCAGCACGACCAGCCGATCCGGCATGCCCGCCCCGCCGGCAGCCAGTTTGACGGTCAGACCGCCATGCCGGCGCGCCAGCACATCCAGACGCCTCTCCACACTCGATTCTCTCACCGAAACCATCGACGCCTCCGCTTCTCCCCCCTGCCGGTCGGCTCGGGCAACGCCTCCAAAAACCGGGCCGCATCCGACCGGCCCAACGCCCGTTGCACCGCCACATCCTCGATTCGCGCCAGACGCGCGCACATCTCCCCATCCAACTCATGCGTGGCCGCCAACGCCGCCACCACCGGCGCGCTCTCATCCCACGACAGGTCGTCCACCAGATCCGCGGGCAGGTCGGGGCGCATCGCCACCATCACCCGCACGTTCACGCTCTCATCACGCGCCAGCGAACGCAGCACACGATCAGACAGGCCTCGCATGCGCGCCACCTGCACGCGCACCGGCTCCAGACGAGAGTACGCCTCCACACCCGGATCCGCCCTGCCCGCGCGCAACGCGCACACCACACTCCACCATTCACGATCATCCATACACACATGCCGTGCGTCACGCGCATAGCCCCTATCAGGATGCGGGGACGCCCCGCACCTCCTTCAAGGTTAGGAGACGAATGTGAAGACCACATCAACCAGGATCATCGGCCTGACGCTGGCCGCCGCACTGACCGCGACGCCCACCATCGCGCTCGCCGATACCACCACGCCCGATCCGGGCGACACCACCCCGCCCGCCGAAAACACCCCCAGGGAGGCATTGACCCAGCTTGTCGGCCAGGCGGACACGTGGGCCAAGACCGACGCGTACACGACGCTCGACGAGACCACGAAAACCGAGTTCGACTCCACGCTCGCCCAGGCCCGCACCATGCTCGACGACACGGCCGCCACCGAAACGCAGCTGACCGACATGGCCGCCACCCTCAACAACATCTACCTGAAGGCAAGCCGCGTCTGGAAGATCGGCAAGCTCACGCTGGGCCGCGGCAAGGACGGCACGCTCACCCGCGACCTGACCATGGACACCACGCCGAAAGGCCTGACCGCCACCACGGACGACAACGCGAGCGTCACCCTGACCAAAGGCGACACCGAACACCCGTCCTTCGGCGTATCCGTCACCGAATACACGTTCGCGGGCGACACAACGACGCCCGCCATGCATGTCACCGTCACCGTCGGCTCCACCATCGGACTGAAAGACCCGGACGGCGGCAAACAGGCGTTCGCATGGAACAAGGACAAGAACCAGTGGACGCTCGACCTCGACCAGGATCTGAAACTGGACAAGACGAACACGCCCGAAACGAAGACCATCACCCTCACCAACGGGGACACGGCGGACATCACCTGGGGCAAGGTAACGGAAAGCAAGCCCGACAAGGGCGCCGGCATCCTGTTCACCGCAACCGGCGCCGCAACCGGCACACTCAAGGACGGGACCGCATGGACGGTGAACGTGACCGCGAAACGCACATGGGACACACACCTGACCGTCAACCTGACCCGCACCAGCACCGACGGCACCACCACGATCACCCCGCTGGGCGCCGCAGACGACGCGGCCACGCTCGCCGAGACGATCACCGGCAAGCCCCTGCCTTACGGCCAGGTGGGCGACGCGTACGCGCTCGACCTGAACGACAAGGGCGCGGACCTGACCGATGCCACGGTCACGCCCGGACTGGATGCGAAAGGCGAACGCACGTGGACCGTGAAACTCACATGGACCGACAAGACCGGCAAGGAACAGTCGAAGACCATCGCCATCACCCAGGGCTTCGAGACGGCGCCCAGGCAGAGCGCGAACCCGGACGCCGCGCTTAAAAGCCTGTTCGTCAACGGCAGCCCGATCAGCGGATGGGACCCGGACACGCTCGATTACACGATCGTCGCAAAAGGCCAGGAACGCTACCAGGTCAGCCCACAGGCCGCCGACGGGCAGACGGTCAGCGCCGGGGACGTGCGCCAGACCATGTACACGACCGTGCAGGAGTGGACGGTCACCAAGAACGGTCAGTCCCGCACCTACACGGTCACCGTCGTGCGCCCGCACGACAAGCCCACCGCCGACGAGGCGTTCACGCCCGCCGACCCCAGGGACGCGGACGGCGTGAGCGTCGCACCCACGCCGGGCGAGACCCGGCTCAAGTCGGTCGGCTACATGCTCGACGGCAAGTACGTCACCGCCGACAAGGACGACTACCAGGTGCCCGAGCATGCGACGCTCGCCTACGCCTCATACGCAGGCCAGCATGTGGTCGTCACCTCCATCACCCGCGTCAAAGGCATGACCTGGCGCTACGAGTTCAGCGTGCTCAGCCCGGACGGCACGCGCACCGGCACGCGCACGCTCACCGTCACCTACCTGACCCAGGCCACGCACGCGGCGGGCCTGACCGGCGTGAAATTCGACGGGACCGTCCTGACAGGCTTCCAGCCGGACAAACACGAGTACACGGTGGACGTGGCGAACGCCGACCGGTATGTCATCACCCCCCTGTTCGACGGGACGGGCGGCATGAGCGTCGCCACCCACAAGGACGGGCGTGACGCGACCGTGACCGCAGTCAGCGCCGACCGCCTGACCACCGTCGTCTACCGGTTCCACGCGCGCACACGCAACACGCTCGCCTCCACCGGTTCGGCGACGCTCACGCTCGACGTGTTCAGCCTGCTCTCCCTGCTGGCCGGACTGGGATTGCGCATGCGGCGCCGCTCCTAGACCCGTTTCGAGGCGGCGACCATGAGCGCGCACACGCCTGACGCCTCCTCGAAGCTCAACGGGCCGCCCAGACGCCCGACGACACGGCACCCGCCTTCGATGGCGGCTCGGTCGTCGGGCGTCATGCGTTCCAGGACCCGGCGCGCCCGATCCAGCGTTCTCAAGTCGTCACGGCAGCGCGCGGCCGCATCGAACACGTCCACCAGGTCGGCTTGACGCAGATCCCGCGCCGCCTGTTCGCTCACATTCGTCATGCCCGCACCCCATGCGTCACGGCCGGTCGAACACGGTGAACAGGTCGGGCATGCGCCAGCCCGCCGACGAGGCGAATCCCATGGCGCGCGCGACCCGATCCATATCGCCGCGCATCCACCCCGGCTGGGCGGGCGCCGTGCCGTGCGGCCCGTGCCCGTCCCCGGCGCGCAGCGTGTCCGCCCAGTCGCGGGCGAGACCGGCATGCATGCGCGGATACGTGGCGCTCAGGCCGGTCAGCGGGGACAGCAGTCCGTCATCCGGGTCGGCGGCCAGCCAGGTCACATGCACCCTCTCGCAGCCCGGATGGGCGAGCACGCGCGCCCACCGGTCGAATTTCGCCTGCAAGGCCTGGTTGGCGCTGGCGGTCAGTTCGATGCAGTCGATGGTCTGGGAGAAGACGATCAGGTCGGGACCGCCCATGCCCATGGCCTCGTCGTGGCAGATGAGGTCGAACCGCCCCCATGCTTCGCCGAGCGTGTCGTATCCTTTGTCGTTGGCGGCGATGGCGAGCCTGGTGCAGATGAGGTTGTGCCGGTCGTATTGGCGCATGCCGCGCAGGGAGCCGGGCGCGAACGACGCCATCCACATGGGCGGCACGCCCAATTGTCTGAGGTCGCGTTCGATACGCCGGTGTTTGGGCAGTCGCACGGCCATGAACGACGCGTAGCGGGGGGTGACCGCCTGTCCGCCGCCCACGTTGATCGGATAGCCCACGTCGATGAGGCCCAGGGCGAGCAGGTCCATCCACGTGAGCGCGTCGGCCCGTTGCGGCGCCCTGGGGTCGAGGTCGTGGAGCTGGCCGGTGGTGGCCGTCCGGTATTGGTGGACAAGGCGCAGCAGGGCCACGTAGGTTTCCATGTGAGCGGTGAATCGCCGTTCGGCGTCGTCGCGTGGCGAGGCGTAGAACGGCGGGTCGGGGTTCAGTGCGCTGTCCCACCAGTTGAGGCTGCTGCCGGCCTGCCACCACTGCGGGTCGAAAGGGTCGAACGTCATACCGACCGGCTATGCGCGTTCTCGGGCAGCCAGTATCAGGGCGATGACAGTAAGTACTGTCTTTACGCGCGTGTATGCGAATACCCCATATTTTCCCCTATATACAACACCACCAGAATCTTATGTTTTTAATGCATTAATACGTGTAAGCCCTACGGGGAGTAGGACTGAGGGGGTGCAATAAGATTATGAATCTTATTGCATCTTAACGTATCGATACGCTAAGAGCGCTCTGGAATCATGCGCAAATGACGTTAAGATGCACTAAGACGGCGACACTTAGTACTGGTTGCCGAAACCATATCCGGCACACCCTTTCGCAACCAGTATCGGCGACGACTCGAAGAGGCAACGCGGCCGCCGGAATCCCGAGAACAGCCATGTCAACAAACGCTCTGCGCGACATTTGTTGACACGTCACGCGTACCGTGACGCATAGGTAGCGGACATGACTACTACAACAACAGACAAACCCACCCGACTGCTCTGGATGGACGTAGAGACCACCGGACTCGACACCCAGCATGACCGCATTCTCGAAATCGGCCTCATCGTCACCGACGACAATCTGACCCCCTTGGACGAAGGCTTCCACTCGACCATCCGATACTCGGGCGAGACCAGCGAGTTCATCACCGCCATGCACACTCCCAACGGACTGCTCGCCGAATGCGCGGCGCCCGGCGCACCCACGCTGCTGGAAGCCGGCGAACAGGCCCGCGCCTACGTCTCCCGCTGGCTGGAATCCTCCCGGCTGCTGCCCGCCGGAAGCAGCCTGCGATTCGACCGCGACATCATCTCTCACACGTGGCCGCACCTGCTCGACGGATGCTCGCACCGCTCGTTCGACGTGAGCGTGTTCTACGAGGCCGCTTGTCTGTGGTCGCCCACGATAGCGCAGAACGCGCCGGAAAGCACCACCGACCACCGGGTCATGCACTGCCTGGCAGACAGCCTCGCATACGCGCGATACTACAAGAAGGCGCTATGGGGCGCGTGACACGACTGCTGCGGCACATCGGCGCCGGCGCGCAACACGCGTGGCATAACAGGCGGGTGCGCATTATTCTCGCCCGCCTCATCTTATTTATTCTGATTGTCATCCTCGCCCCGTGGATCGCCGGATTGTGGCGCATCCTGCTCTACGGGTCGATCATGGACCAGACGATCATCATCATCCTCGCCGCCGCATGGTGGACGCTCAGGCGAGGCCGCATGCAATGGAAGGAACGAGACCGTGAACCATCACAGAACACCGGCGACGGGAAGACGGCAGAACCCGAATCCCGTCCCGCCCGAGGGAAGAAAACCCACGGTCGCCGAACAGTGGCGGATACGACTGTTCAGTGACTACCGGCGCACATCCTCGCCGCTGCGCGCATAGACCATCACCGCGAGAGAAGGGAGGACCGCAGACCGGTCTCGCCGCCTTCCCCGCGGGAAAGGATCACCATCATGCAATCACCTATCAGAACACGCCTGGTCGCATCCGCGTTCGCCGTCGGCATGCTTGTCACCGGCGCGGCCGGTACCGGCGCGGCCGGTACCGGCATGACCGCCAACGCCGCCACGGTCACACTGCCGGCAGCCACCAGCGTCGCGACGCCGGGCACCCAGCCCGCAATCACGGCCACCACCTTCGACTTGAGCAAGCAGGCGCAGGTCGGCTTCTACGGTACGTCGGACGGCAACGTGAAAGAAGGTCTGTCCGATTCGGAGACCGTCGCTGTCACGCCCGGCGAGTACACGGTCACCTACACCGCCGTAAAGGGCTCCGATAAGGGTGTCGCGAACGGCGAGTTCTCGGCCACGCCCCACGTGTTCCCCACGTCCGGCAAGGTGGACACGAGCGGCGACGGCACAATCAAGCTGTCCGTGCGCTCCGCGAACGACACGAGCGAGCTGAACAAGGACGTGCCGACCAGCCAGAAGATCACCATCACGCATGGCTCCTACGGGTTCTTCACCGGCGACAAGACCGGCACCGCGGGCGCCGGCACCGTCACCCTCACCCCGGCCAAAGCCGCCGCCCCCGACACAAGTCTGCAAGGCGATGCGAACAAGGACGGCAAGTACACGGCCGCCGACCTGACCGGCGTGACCGCCACGAACACCACCACCAAGAATCCGGTCACCGGATTCGACCCGACCCGCGACAAGGCCACCTACCGGCTGGATAAGAACGACAAGGCCGGCTCCATCATCGTCGCCAACCTGCCTGAAGGCTGGAGCGTCACATACACGCCCGCGATGAGCGTCCTGAGCCGCACCGCCACCGTGACCAGCCCCGACGGCAAGACCACGGTCACCTACACGTTCACCACCGTCCAGGACACGAAGCCCACCGGCAAGACCGGTGACGCGAACGGCGACGGCAAGTACACGCTCGCTGACCTGGATGACGTGACCATCAACGCCGACGGCAAGGCCGTCTGGCGTGATGGCAAGCCGACCGGCACGCCCGTCTCCAAGACCAGCCGGATCGTCGTCGACAACACCCCCGGCGGATGGACGACCAAAGCCTCGCTTGGCGCCAAGGCGCTGACCGTCACGTTCATCGCCCCCGACAAAACGCCGGTGACCGTGACCATCGACTACAAGGCCACGACCATCGACATCGACCTGAGCAAGGTGTCCGACGCCGCCAACCCCGGCTTCGGCACGCTCGGCATCGTCGCCCTCGATGACCTGTCCAAGACGCCCAAGCCCGTCAACCCGACGGACAACAGGCAGCCGCACACGGTCGCCGACCAGTATCAGGGCATCACGCCTGGCGAATACCAGATCACCTACACGGCCGTGAACGACGAGGATGCGACGAAACGCCAGCAGCCGACCGTGAACGGCACCTGGTATTCCGCGTCCACCACGACCAACGGGATCTTCGGCTCGGCGACCGGCTCCACATCCCGACCGATCACCGTGGCCGCCGACTGGTACAAGCCGGCCGACGGCAAGCAGACCCCGACCAGCGTCAACATGGACATGCCCGCAGGCTCGTTCATGAACCTGGAAGGCGGCCCGAAGGCGGGCATCCTGCACCTGACCCGCGTCGGCGACCTGCCCCAGGCCGGCACGCCCACCGACAAGGACGGCCAGGCCGCGCCGATCCGCCCCATCGTGGACGCGAGCCGCCCCGGCGACAGTCTGCCCCACACGGGCGCCGGCACGCTCATGCCCGCGGTCATGGGCATCCTGTTCGGCGCTCTGGGCATGGTCGGCGTGCGCATGCGCCGTCACGCCTGATATCAGTCGAGGCTGGGTCCCGGAGATCGTCATCCCTTCCGCGACCCCTCCAGAACCCGGCCTTATCCCCCTATTCGTCGTAAGGATGATGCTGTTTCCATGGCCTCTCATAAGATGCCGTTGACGCGCGTGCAGTCGAAGCGCCGTATCCGCCGGCAGCGTCGGCTCGCCCTGATTCCCCTGTTCTGCCTGTTCGCCGCGTTCATGCTGGCCGTCATGGTCAACGGCACGATGGGCGAAGCATACGGCACGGGCACAGGCACGCCAGTCGCGCGGGCGAGCGTGGACGACCTGGAATCCGCCACCGTGTCCCGTTCCTCCGCCCGCTCGGAAATCAACCACGGCACATGGGAGTTGGGCAACACCATCGACCCGACCCACCTGGGCGCCATTCCCGCAAAAAACCCGACCGTCTACCGGCTGGTCAACGGGCGCGACCGCAATCAGACCCCCAGCGGCTTCGACCCGGATCATGCGGACGGCGACACGGGCAACGCCTACTCGTTCAGTCAATGCACCTGGTGGGCATACAAGCGACGCCACGAACTGAACCTGCCCGCCGGCAGCCACATGGGCGACGGCGCCATGTGGGCGGACAGCGCCCGCGCGCTCGGCTACTGGGTGGACCACACGCCGCGCGTCGGCGACGTGATGGTGTTCCAACGCGGCCAGGATGGGGCTTCCCTCCTGTATGGTCATGTCGCCGTCGTCGAACAGGTGCACGCGGACGGGTCGATCACCACCAGCGAATGCGGCGCCGCGCTCGGCGGCAAGCCGTTCTCCCGCACGTTCACAAAACCCCAGGCCGCACAACACGAATACGTGCACTACTGAATGACGAATCTTCCGTGATTTTCCGCCCCATTCGCGCCATAGCTGGCCGCATGACCACTCGCCGAGCTTGACTCGATTCCCTCGTATGGTTATGGTGTAGCTGAGGCTTCGGCCCATGCTCCTCTCCCGTCCGGAGGTCGGGGCTGAAGCTGAAGTCTTAATTTGGGATACCGGCTGCCGCGATTCCCCATGATTCGACCATGCGAATCATGACGCGAGAATTGGGAAGATCGCCCCGGCGAACGGGCCAGACAACATGCTGCGACGGCGGTATATTGAGTTCGCAAGCGATTCTCCATGAAAATGGAGTCTAGTCATGCAGAAGACCGTAAAACGGGATCCCAAGAAAACCGGGGACGACGCCGGTCCGCGTCCCCGGTTTTTTCATCTGTGAAAGGGAACGAGATGAGCGAAGCCGGTGTCCGACTTGGCAGGGACAGGAAGAAGAAACTTATCTCTTTGTATGCCCCGGCGGTGGAATCCTATTCTCGTCTCGAAGGACGGCATACGGTATTCGACTGCGAGAATGGGTTTTGTCTTGACGTGCTATGGAGGAAACATAATTTCGAGCATCTTTGCGGCGTATACTGCGACCGGCCTCCCGAGGTGATTCACGCGGGTCGTCTCACGGAAGCTGAGTTCTTCTATGACGCTCTTCGCAAAGGCAGACTTGCCGTTGATTCCATTCACTATCCCGACTATCGCAAAGCATATGGGAAAGCGCTTGTTCTTCACGAGATTCTGTCGTTGCCGATCGGCGTCGAAGTCATCGTGGATTCGGACAAGAGTTCCATCGACTATTTCTACGGCAATGACCATTGGTGTCTGGGTCTTGATGCGTATCACGACACAAACAGGATCGACTCATCCTTTTCTGATGGTTTCGTGCATTATCCGAAAAGCGTCAGGAAGCAGTCTGTATCGGCGCGACGACGAGAGTCCGGTAATGCCTATCGGGTGCTTTCCATCACGATTGTCGACAATCGGTGAATCACTGTTCGACTATCCTGTGTTTGGCTTCATCCACGTCATCCACCAGTCCGCTGTTCGCCTCGCGTATGCCGTTGATTATCTGACGGTGAGGTTGTGGACGATATCCGGCAGGAACACGGCATTGGATCCGCGATGCAACGAGTTCAACCCTTCAAAAGGCCATTGCCAGGATTGACTGTAATCGGTGTGCCCGTGAACCACATCATCCGCCCCAAGGTCGGACAGCAGTTGTTCTGGATGGCTGGCATATTCGAGATTCTTGCGGTTTGCCCGTAGAGTCTTCTGCTGAGGGGTCAGTGCCTTGGAGTCGCCCCACATGACATGTTCTAGGTTGCGTGACATGTGGAACGGATAATACGGCACCCTTTTTCCTCCTGTCAGAGTCACGCCTTTGCCGTCTATCGCGTTTCTCAGCATCCTGACGACATTGCTTTTCTCGTGATTGCGGGCGATGACGCCTTCCCTGTTCGTCGTGGCGATGCCATTCGACCTGTACTTCAGCCTCCCATCCCCGTCGATGACGGCGGAATCTGGAATCATAGCCCCGTCAAGGTCAACGATCTGCATGACGGCGAGCACATCTCTCGTGCTGTATTGTTGTCCGATTGACATGTCGTCGAGGACGGTTCGGCGAACCATCGACAGCGGGTCGAGCCTGCCAACGTTCTGTCGCCCGTTCGCGTACAACCGGTATAGGGTGAGGTCTCCGCCTTCGCAGAGTTCCTTGAGTTCCTTCGTGTCGTCGATGAGACGGTTGAACGCATCCACCAGCGTGCCTGCATCCGACGTTCCTTCAAGGATGATGGGTATAACCTTACCGGGCATCGATGTTGTCTTTCGTGTTGTTTGTTCCGGCCTGGTAGAACGCCAGCGCGATGTCTGATTGTTTCACGCGGTCGGCCATCACCATGTTCTCGCCGCCCATGCTCACGGCACGTATGTACATGCTGCGCAGGTTGTTTGACTCGCGGGCCTTGGCCGCCACGAACCGGTTGCTGGGGTCTGCTGTGGAGAACACGATGGATGCCGGTGTGAGGGTTTCGAGAACGCGCAGGTTGTGCGCGGTGAAGATGAGCTGTCCGACCCCGCGAGTGGCGAGCACGTCCAGCAGGTCGCCAAGTAGAATCTCGAAGATGCCGGAATCAAGTTCGTCGACAGCTACCAGCACATCGGGTTCGTTGAACATGCGCAGCAGCAGTCCGAGGACACCCATGATACGGCGGATGCCTTCGGATTCCGCCCATAAAGGAATGAGCGCGCCGTTTCTCCTGCTGTGCAGGAACAGCTCGACACCTTCTGACCCGTCTTCCAATGTCACGTCTTTCGTGCTGCATTGGATGTGCAGCCCCGGCACCAGAGCGGGCATGACCTGATCGGCTTGGTGTACCATGCGTTCGACCTGCCGCCTGTATGCGGAGCGAACGCGGACAGGGTGGCTGATGTCGAGCATATTCGTGCGACGGCCGTCTGAGCTGATCGGAGCGTAGTCGAAACTGACCGAGGATCCGTTTCTGGTGGTCACGATACGCATGTTGTCACGCGCGTATCGAGCCAGTTTCTCGGCGAGTTCTGCCAGGGGGGTCAGGTTGTCGGCGAGAGCTTTCGCGCGTGACAACGATGGCTTGTTCTGCTGTTTCGCAATGTCCTTGATTCTCTTCCAGATTTGTCGTGTTTGTTCGGAAAACACGAACGAGCGACCCTGTGACCAGGATAGGGTCTCTTCCTGGAACAAGAGATCGTCGGCGCTGCCTATGCTTCTCAGAGATTTCCATTGGACGACGGGAGAGGTCATCCAGCTGCGGTATCCCATGTCGTCTGCCGCGTGGTTGATGCCATGGCTGATGAGAATACGCTCTCTGGCATCATTCGTGGCGATGCGGAGTGTTTCGTTGGCTACCCGACTGTCCTTGCCTTCCGATTGTTCGAGGGTGGCTTCATATGTCGCCTGTCCTTCTTCCATGTCGAAGACGGCTGTGATGTGCGCGTGGTCGGCTTCGTTGCTGATGAACTCGATTCCTTCGTTGCCGAGCGGCAGTCCCTCCATAAGGGTTTTGAGAATCTGCAAAGCCGTGATGACGGTGGTTTTGCCCGAACCGTTCTGCCCGTATAGGCCGGTGACGCTCGCTCCGCTTTCCAAGTCGTTGAATGTTATGGACCCGTTTCGGGTGTTCTTCGCGTTCTCTAACGCGAGATGCCGTAGCCGAATCATCTGACACCTCGATATTTTATTAACAATTAAGGCGTATTTTGTATATTATATACAAAATACGTTATTATTATAAACCATTCGCTTGCGGACGACACGCCTTACTTTCGCAGCTCGATCCCGTAGCGTCTCCCCCGAAGCATGGGTCTCGCATTGCGGACATCCCGCCTAGTTTTTTGCCGATGATTATCCAACCCGGAGGTGACGGTTAAGGCAAGCGTGAGACCGGCATGGCCGCGTTCGCAGGTCAGTTTCCATCCTCGTTCGCATCCACCAGCAGGCCGACAATGGACTTCAACACCTCAATAAACGGCATGACATCATGGTTGGCGTGGGTCTTGCACGCCGGCCCGTACGCGCCTTCCTTGGGTAGCAGTTCGCAATCGTCGTACCCGTCATTCCGCATCCAACGGCGGATTGTCGCCGGTGGTCTGCCGCACATGTCGAAGTTCTCACCCTTCAACAGCCGGCCGCGCAGCTGAGCCGCAGGGCCAATGGGTTGCATTGGGCGGCGATCAGCTTGGCGCCGTATGGCAATGGTTTCAGGATATTGTTCATCGTTCGCTCTTTTTTCGACTTTACTTTGTATACCTTATATGGTATATTTATGGGTATGTGGCAGATAGAGATGGAACCCATCAAGGACTGGCTTGACGGACTTGACAAACAGACCGCCTACCAGGTCTACGCGGCCCTTGACCTCCTTCGGGAGCGCGGGCCGAACCTCAAACGCCCCCTGGTGGGAAAAATCGAAGGATCCATCATCGGCTCCATGAAGGAACTGAGGCCCGGTTCGGTAGGTCGAAGCGAAGTCCGAATCCTGTTCGTCTTCGACCCGGAACGCAAAGCGGTCATGCTGGTCGGCGGAGACAAACAGAACAAATGGAACAAATGGTATAAGACGGCAATTCGCGAAGCCGAACGACGATACATCCGATGGTTGGAAGAACAACATGGAAAGGATACGAAATGAGTTACACGTTGGAGGACTTCAAGGCCGACCACGACCTTGACCAGAAGACCATCGACGAGCGCAAGGAGCAGCTTCTTGAGGAGATGCACCTGTACGAGCTCAAGGAGACGCGCAAGCGGCAGGACGTGACCCAGAAGCAGCTCGCCGAACGCATGGGCGTCAGCCAGAAGCGGGTCAGCAGCCTCGAATCCGGTGACGTTGACAAGACCGAAATCCGCACGTTGCGTCGCTACCTCGACGCCATCGGCGGAAAACTGCAAGTCAATGCGGTCATGCCTGACGGACGCACCCTGCAACTGGTCTGAACCGAAACGTCCCATCAAATCACCGGCTTCCAGTCGATACACGGCTTTCCGGCCTTCACCCATGCCCGGTGGTTGATGCGATGCCGTTTGGTCAGCCGGTGCGCCCGGAACCTCGCCCAGGCGATGAGACCCGGCACCGGATGGCTGTCCCGTTCTGTGATGATGGTCTCACCACAGCAACAGCACTCCCATCCATACGCCGCCGGAAACAGTGCGGACACCACGAGCCCAAGGAACACGAGCGCCGCGACGGCCGGCAGTGTGGCGAGGCCGGCGAGATAGCCGATCCAGAACATGCTCATCGCTTCACCGGCTTCAACAGGGTGCCGTCCGACCGGACACAAAGCCCGACCTTATCACCTTCGATGGTGAACCGGCCTGATTCAGATCGGTCTCCTCTCAGCCAGCTGGCCTGTGTCCCGTCTGCCGGAAGCCGGTAGTCGCCATCCTGCTGACCGTCGCTGTCATCCCAAACCCAATCCGAATAGTCAGCCATCATGTTTTCTTGTCGCATTCGTCCACCGCTTTCAGCCATTCCCATTCCTTGACGGGCGTCCAGATCGAACGGTCGACCGGCCCGCCGTCGCGTTCGGCTTGCTCGCGTTCCTTGTGGTCGAACGGTTCGCCCGCACCGACCTTCGCCCACGCGCGTCCTCCGGATGCGAACGCGATGCTGGTCGTCACGACCTCGCGCTCCACGGTCATGTATTCCATGAGACGCGGCAAGCCCGGAATCGGACCTGTGCCCGGCTGGTCCAGGGAGCCGAGCAGCATCCGGCCCTCCCTGTTGTCGGCGAACGGGCGGCATCGGCCACGCGAATCGGGTTTCGTCCACCGCCCGGGCAGTCTGCTCGTGTCACCGGCCACGCCGAGTGTTTCCGTCAGGCCGTTGAACGGGTTGCGACCGCCCAACAATCTGACATCATGCGCGTCCTGGAAGTCTTTAACCTTGGTCTTCCATCGAAAATATGCGCGTTCGTTCGCGGCGCACCAGTCGAGCACGCGCGGGTCGGCGGTCGTCCAGTAGGTGATGTTCTCGCTCATTGGTCGTCCTTTCTTGTTTTCCTATAGTCTCCGATTAGCCGCAGCAAGGCATTGAACCCGTTGCCAATGGTCTTCGCCGCGTCACTGTCGTCATGGACGGCGAACCGGTGCAGCTCCCACTGGTCGGCCGCATCCTTCAACAGGCGTTCCGTCTCGCTCAAATGACCGTAGGACGGTCGCGGAACGACCGGCCGGGATGCTTTCCCTGGCAGCCAGCACCAGTCTTTTGGCGCATGGGTCACTCCGATATCCGTCAGGGGTTTCGCCGTTTCGTATCGGAGAGGGTGTTCCAGCCGGTACGCATACAGGCGGTTCGCGCCGTCCGCACGCTCGTCGAACGTCTGTCTGGACATGAGGGACGCGGCGCCGTATTCGTTCCAGATCGTGTCCGGGGTGGCGGCGAGCATGCCTCTCACCCGTATCTCGCCGACGACCAGTCCGATATCCGTCTGGTAGATGAGCATGCGGTCGACTGTCCGGTTCATGCGGCTGCGACGGATTTCTACCGCCCGCTCCCCCGTCAGAACATGTTCCGCCTGTTCGCCGGTCATGGCGAGCACCACTGTGGCAACGTCAGTCAATGCCGCCTTCTTCGATATAGTAGGTTCCCGCCTTGAGCCTGGAGCGGGATGTGACGCGCGTGAGGGCGACGACGTGCCCGTTGTGCTCGACCATGTTCTCGCGCAGGCGCACGTCACACGTGACGTTGGATACGATCAGGCCGACCGGGCACGCATCGGGGCCGTCGAACGCGGTCAGCCGTCGTCCCACGTTCTCATAACCGGGGTCCGTGTAGGTGACGCCCAATGGCTTCCACCACACGTGGATTCGTCTGACACGCCCCCAACGGTCCGCTTTTGCCAATATCCGTTCATAGACGGGGATGCTACGGCCCATGATGATGCTCCTTCGTTTTCACGCCTTGACAGACAATGCGAGTCCGGCGCGGTCCAGATTGTCGAGAATGAAGCCGAGCGTGTTCGACATGGCTTTCGTCTTGTCTTTGGCGTCTTCGTTCAACGTCCACTCGAACACGGCGCCATGCTCGTTCACCGCCTCGTTGATGCTTGCGGCGAGCGTGTCCACGTCCAATGGTTTCTCGGTGATGCCGCACTCGTCGTCCGACCCAAAACTGAAATCCAGGTCGTCGGTGTCATACCATCCGTTGACCGCGCCAAACGAATACGCCTCCGTACCATCCACGGCCTCGGCGTCATAGGAATCCAACGCGAACACGGAGGATGCCATCTCCCTGAAGTCCGGGTCGTCGATGTGCACAATCAAGGTGTCGTATCCCCGCACTTTGACGGTTTTGAGGAACGGCAGCATGCCGATCGCCTTGTCCACGAGAGTGCGGACCGTGGATGTCATGCCCGTGCTGAAAGCGGTGATGTCGCCGGCCATGCCACTCCCCTCCACATACAGTTCCTCGTCCAAGGCCGTCTCGTCGCCTTCGCTGACGATCGCCTCGTCGGGATTGTCCCAGAACCACGCCTTCGCCTCTTCGAGGGACAGACCGACGGGAGCCTCGAACTCGATGGACTGGGTGAGCGTGGCGATGCGGGTCGCCGACCAGACGCGGGTGTCCGGTTCCGTGACCATATCGGCGTCGATGTGGGTTTGCAGCCAGAACGGGAAGCTGCCACGGTCCTCGGGGTCGAGTCCGCCTTCCTGTTCGGCCCACATATGCGCGAGGTCGGTCAGGGTGGTGGCGTCGCCGTCGAACTTCCACCCGTCGTCCGGGTAGTGGTCACGGTCTTTCATGCCTTGGATTTCCTTGGCGATGTCGTCCGGCGTGATGTCGCCGTCGTGCATGCAGTCGTGTTCGGTCATGATCTGTGCTCCCATCTGTCATGACCGGATATGCGTCCGTCAGCCGTCGGTTTCCACGCCGTACCCGGCTTCAAGCATCAGTTCCACAACATGACGCCTCCACGAATCAACACTCCCACAGAATCGCCCGCAAGCGCAATACCCGGCGCCGTTCGCCTGCCGCTCGCCGAACCCGTGCCGCTCCAGCACGGCGGCGGCCACCTCGACTGATACGTTGGGAATGACCGGCGTGGGAACCGGTTCGGCAAGCTCGCGCATATCGGCATCACGGGCGAGGATCAGAAAATGCGGGCCGGGAAGCTCCAGCACATGCACGCGTCCGCCAGCCAGCAGGCCCATCGCCAGCCGACCCGCCAGCCATGTCTTCTTCTGATCGGCCGCGAGCGGGGGCGTCAGGCGCAACGGCTTCAGACACGAGTGGTGCGCCTTGTGTATCAGCCACATCGTCCCGTAGGTCACGGCCACGACCGTCGACACCATCAACGCGACCAGGAACGGCGTCACCACTCCAAGCCAGAACATCAGCGCCCTGCCCCACGCAGGTGAGCGCGCACACCCAACGCCCACGTGACGGCCGCGGCCGCCTGCCGCGGCACGACCCCGTTGCCCAGCAGTCGCAACTGCAGACTACGCGCCGAACCCGGCACATCCCGCCAGATCGCAGGGTCGGTGACCCACCCGGCAGGCAGTCCCATCATCCATTCCACGAACACGGGGTTCAGCCCACTCGGCGCACGTGGGGCGTCGAACCGACGCCACCAGTCGAGAACCATGGCGGATGGCAGCAGCGTCGCCTCCACCAGCGGAGCGTCGGACGCGCATGTTTCAGCCAGCCGGGGGTCTATCAGGCCGGGTGCGCCCGACCGGATCCACCGGCGTATGACCCGCTCGCGCATCGGCTGGTCCACACGCACGCCGTCCGGGCGCAGCGCGCGGCCGGCCACGCGCTGCGGGTCGAACAGGAGCGGGTCATGCCGGTGGGCGACGATCCACGCGCGCATGTGCGCGCTCACCTGCGTGGGGCAGGGCGCAGGCCGGCCCAGCACCCGGCTCCAACGGCGGACCGCCGGCGCGTACCGCCCGTAGTCCACATGCACGACGGTCTCACGCAGGTTGTCTGACGCCGCCCGCATGGGAGCATCATCCTTTCCCCGTCGCAACACCCTCGCGTATGCGGCGCCGTGGCGTGAAGGCAGCATGTCCATCGTGTTCGGCGTGGGCATGAGGCTCACATGATCCAACGCGCCAGTCAGACACGTGTCGTCGTTGCGCTGGTTGCGGCCCTTCACATCCCTGCTGGTCGGCGTGGGCAGCATGGCGGCGACAGTGCGCAGGTCCAGGCCGCCGTCCCCATGCGAGCCGTATCCGCTCGTGTCGCTCGTGCGCAGTGTGGGCACGAGGTCGCCGCGCCCCGTCTGACGGCGATTGCGTCGCCGGATCGTCGCCTCGCTCATACGGCCGGGCACGCCCAGCAGGAGCGTCTGCGTGCTCAATGCGGGCGTGCGCTCCACCGGCCGTCCGCTCGCCGCCGGCGACTCCACCAGCCCATCCGAGCTTTTCGGCGTGTACAGCAGGCCGGTCATACGGCTCGTGGACGGCTTCTCGTCCAGCATGAACGCCGTGTCGTCCACGATCATGCCGCAGCGCGGCCAGGAGCATGAGAACAATCCCGGCTCGTCAAACAGCGTGTCCTGGCCGGTGACCCATATATCACGGCCCGCATCCCATGAGGCGAACCGTTCGCCCCGGCCGGTCGCATCGAACCGGGGCCATGCGGTGACGAACAGGCGTTCGCGACGGTGCGGCGCCCCGCAGTCGGCGGCGGCGAGCACGCGCCACGCCGCATCATAGCCGAGGTTCGTCAGGTCGCCCAGCACACGGCCCAACGCGCGGATCGTCGGCATGGTGAGCGCGCCGTCCAGGCGTTCCGCGTCCGCAAGCAGACGACCGCCCGAACGCTCGAACAAGGGCAGTCCGCAGCGTGTGCAGCACAGGAGACCCGCGTCCGTCCCGCGCGCCGCATACCAGTCGCGCAAGCGGACCGTGGCGGGCTTGGCTTTCTCGCCACCCTCGTCCGCGCCGAACCCGTCAGGCCGGTCGAACACGGGGTTGTCGCACGCGCACAGGCCTCGTGCGGCCAACAGCCGGGCACGCTCGTCCGCGCGGGCCACATCCTCCCGACTGGACGCGACGGCGGACAGGGCGCCGGGCACGTTCTCCCAGACCATGAGCTTGGGGTGCAATGTTTCGACCGCATCCCTCTGATAGCTCCACAGGCCGCTTCGCGTGCCGGTCTTCATGCCCGCCCGCAACCCGGCCAGCGACATGCTCTGGCAGGGCGAGCCGCCCGCGACCACATCCACTCGGCCTCGTTGGGTGACATCCGCCCGCGTAATGTCACCCAACTGGATCGCGTCCGGGTAGCGGTACCGCTCGACCGCCTGCGGGCCGGGTTCGATGTCGGAGACGGCGACCGTGCGTACGGGATGTTCCAAGGCTTCGGCCACGCCCATGTCCAGACCGCCGTATCCGGTGAACAGACTCAGCAACGTCAACGGCTCGCTCATGCGCGCTCCTGCGCGGTCAGGAACACGACCGAGCCGTCCGGTCGATGCGTGTAGTGCACGCGTTTCGACGACGGCTTGTCGCCTATGAGAATCATGACCATGAGATGCAACAGGACGGTACGGTCCGCCGCATCGCGCACCTGGACGGCGAAACCGGGCGCGTACGACCATGAGTCAGGAAGGTCGTGGGTGTTCTTGTCTTCCGGCGCGACGACGGACGCCCACGCGACTTCGACCGCCAGATCAAGCCAGCGCACCGCCCCCTCCGGGGTGTGCGGCCACCATGCCACGGGCGGCGTGATCGCATGACGCCTCCGGAGGGGTGGCGCATCCTGATATCCGGCCTGCCGGATCAGATAGTCGAAGGAATCGGCTTCGGATGGGATGACCGTGCGCCCCGTCCCACTGGACCAGACGACCGAGGCCGCCCCGTCATAGCAGCACACGCGCCCTTGGGTCAACGTGTTCAGCAGTCGGGCCATTCTCGCGCCCGACACCACATACAGGGGCGTGTCGGGCAGCGCGGCGTGGACGCGTTCCGGCTCGAAACCGGGTTGCCCGTCCCGAAAACGCGTGGATAGGATGACGAGCGACCCGCGACGGGCGGGGTCGCAGATGCGAGCGGCCAGCCGTTTCAGGCCGGCCGTGTCGCGGATGGTGATGATATCGTTCATGACCCCTAGTCATGCGTCACGCGGACGCATTGAAGGGAGCATGAACGATATCACACCAACCATGACCCACAGGCACATCACGCCGCGCATCGCCAAGACGATGCTCTCGCACAACACCGGCAACCGCCCCCTACGCAAGGCCGTCGTCCAACGGTACGCGACCGACATGAAGAACGGCGACTGGCAGGACAACGGCGACCCGATCCGTTTCGACACGAACGGTCGTCTGATTGACGGGCAGCATCGTCTGGAGGCGGTCATCCTGTCGGACACGCCCACCGACGCGTGGGTGCTGCGCGGCCTGAAACCGGAAACACAGAAGACCATGGATCAGGCGGTGCCCCGTTCGCTGGCGGACTGGCTGAAATTCAAGGGCGAGGCGAACGTCAGCCGTCTGGCGACGCTCACGATGCTTGACGCGCGTTGGAACACGCTGGGACCCACGTACGCGTTCGGCGAAGGCCGACGCAAGATGACACGCAGCCAGTTCGCGCGCTTCTTCGACGAGCATGCGGACGAACTGCGCGACGCGCTGCCCCGCGGCCGCAAGTACGCCCGCAGGAGCAGCAACCTGCTGTCCGACAACGTGTGCGCGCTCCTGTGGCTGGAGTTCTCGAAGATCAGCCGTTCGGACGCGGACATTTTCTTCGTGCGTTTCTCGGAGGGTTCGAATCTGGGGGAAGGCGATCCGATCCTCGTGCTGCGTCGCGCGCTAATCAGGGCGAAGACGCTCAAGGAGGAGGGATTGCAGTCTTCGACCCGGTTCAAGGTGGCGTTGACGATCAAGGCGTGGAACAAGTACCGTCAGGGCCTGCCCGCGCACAGCCTGTCGTGGAAGCCGGGCGGCGCGGCGAAAGAACCGTTCCCACTGCCATACTGACCGGACGCACGGCAACAGTGATGGAAGGATGGCTGGAGTATGAACGATGTCAGCGTGCAGCAGGTTGACGGCAGCGTGTTTCTCGTCTCCCCATACAATCCGAACGTGCCGTCGCGCGCCAGGCGGCTCGGCGGCAAATGGGATGCGATGCGCAGGGCGTGGCGGTTCGACGTGCGCGACCTTGAGCGCGTGCGTGCCCTCGCCGCGGACGTATTCGGCTTTGACGAACTCGGCCCGAGCGTCACCGTGCGCATCAACGCGGAGGATTACGTGGATCGTGACCACTCCGACCGCGTGGTGTTCGCCGGTCGCATCGTCGCTCGACGGTGTGGACGGGATGATGACGTGCGGCTCGCCGGCAACATGGTACTGGTTTCCGGCCGGTTCGCCTCCAGCGCCGGCTCACGCTCCTGCCCGGAGATCGGGTGGACGGACGACCCGGCGATACTGGAGATCCGCGACATCCCCGCATCATCCCTGTCGAAAGCGCACGGGAAGTACGAGATCGTGGATGATGCCGGTCTTGACGCGGGACTGTTGGAGGAGCGCGAACGGCTGCAGGCCCGTATTCGCGAGATCGACGCGCTGTTGGCTTCGCATGCCGTCGCGTGATGCCGTCCTGTCCTTTCGCCATGAAAGACTTGACCCGTACGTGTGAGGGAGGTGCTTTCCGGGTGGACGCCGACATGATGCTTGTACGCCAGCTTGAGGATGATTGCGTGTGGAAGACCGTCAATCTGGTCAGCCCCGTGGATTTTGGCGTCGCATCATTCATGGCGAAAGAAGGATTGACCTCTCATGGCATGAGCGTGAGGCAAGTGGATCTGCTGGGACGGGTCTGCGACGCCTGGAGCATGCTGATCCGCTGTGAAAGCCTTGCTTTAGACGAGCGCATGTTCAACCGATATCGGGATATCTTCTCCAGCCCAAGCCTCGCCTTGCCGAACGAGGAACGCTCTGAGGACGGAGCCATTCGCGCCTTCCTCGCATTATGGGCATCAGACCGTCTACTGGCCGCCTTGTGCACAAACCACATGCTCGTGCACGCCCGCATCGGCATGCTGGCCGTATTCCCCAGTCAGGTCGCAGAACTGGAACAAACCATCGAACGCGGGAACGCGAAGCGGTTTCTTCGCGACCATGGCATCGAATTGTTTCCGACCGGACTGACCAGAGAGGAGTTGCAGCGGATATGACCGTGGACCGGGAACGGCGCGAGGACATGGAGCCGACCCGCCGCGTCTGCCGGATCATCCGCGCCGGGAGCCATGCGCATGTCCTCGGTGAGGATTTCCGGCACGGAATACATACCGGCACTCCCCTCCCATGATGCCATCCGAATGGATATCGACCAGTGTCTTGTGCGGGATGATCCCATTGACAATGGCTATCGGGGTGTTTTGCCGTGTCTGCCGAGGGCAATGGTTCGCCAACGGCAACAAGCGCACCGCCACAATGAAGGCGAATCATCAGCTCATCCATGATGGTGTCGGATTGTTCGCCTTGCCCCTCCCCGATCTTATGGGAGAGGATTTCAGACGGGTTCTGACAGACTACTATGAGTCTGCGGATGAGTCAGGCATGTCCGCATGGCTGCGCGAACATGCCATCGTCACGCGATTCGACTAATTGGGGTACTGTTCGTCGAACCATGCGCGCGCCTCGTCCGCGTTCTTCTCGCGCAGCTTGACGGGGATATCCGACTGGTTGGCGAACGCGTGGACGAACGCATCACGGGCGATGGTACGGGCTTCGGCCCGCTTGAGCTTGCGCCCCTGATAGACGAAGACGCGCCGGCGTGTGAACTTGTCGGTGACCTGACGGTACAGGTCCGCGTCGTCCCTGGCATTCGGGTTCGTCCCGTTCATGCCGATGAACGCGTCCGGCTCGACGTTCTGGAGCGTGGACGTGAAATCCCGGTAGTCGTGGGTCTGCCGCCATTGGCTTACGGCGGCCATGACCTGCCTGTTGGCTTCCGGGCTGAGCACGCCTTCGAGTTCGGTGCCCCGTTCGATCTTGCCCTGCCAGCGCGGGTAGGAGTGGGGGGTGTCGCGGATCTCCACGAACGTGTTGCCCAGCATACTCAACCTGACGCGCGCCTGACAGCCGTCGACGAGCGTCATGTTGCCGTCCTTGTCGAACTCCTGGTGATTGTCCGCCCAGCCTTCACGCGCCGCGTCGATGCCTTCCGCCCACATGGCACGCTCGTCGTCGTCCATGCTCCCGTCGAAATAGGCGGCGGGCAGTCGGGGCGGCTGATCCATGCCGGTCTTGAAATCGTACTGTCCGCCCGTCGCGTTCGGGCTGCCGGCTGGTTTTCTCGGTTGCGTGCTCATCATCGCATCCTTTCCTGGATGGGTTCGAGAAGGGGCTATGCGCCGGTTTCTGTGGGACATTTGTGGGACATGAACGAAACATCCAATGCGTCGTAATGCACTGTTAGAATGCTGTCTAATCATTGAAATACCAAGGAAAACAGCATGTACTGCAATCCGATGCGATCTGGTGCAATCCAGTGCGAAAAAGCCCCATTTCAACAAGGGGTCGCGGGTTCAAATCCCGCCGGCCCGACAAGAATGGCGGGATCCCAACGATTACAAGTCGCTGGAATCCCGTTTCGTCATACTTGGGGGACATGAACTTCACGAACATGGTTCCACCACGTGTTCCGCGATGAACCGCCCCCGACGCGCATGAGCGCCACCGCGATACGGCGCAGCCGCCTGCCGGCCCCGAAGGTCCCGGCACCCACATTCAACCCGGCGACGCACCAGTCAGCACAAGACGTGACGGCTTATCCCGGACACACATTCTGGCCTATAACCCGTTTTACCGTGCCTCATTGCCTCCGCTGGCAGGCTGATACCCGGTATCTTCGCTTCGAGGGGTTGATTTCGCGCTCTCGGAACATCTATCTGCGTTTCAAGGGGTTGCCCAAACGCGATATCCGGAGTATGCGGGGACATCCCGCATTGGAATCATGCGGTTTCCGGCCCGGCTCTACTCGGGCACCAACCCCTCGAAACGCAGATAGATGTCCGAACGAGGGCGTGGTCGGCAAGGCTATCCGCGAATCAGAGGTGCCGCGAGAGGACATCATCGTCGCGTCGAAGCTGCCGGGCCGTCATCACCAGTACGATCAGGCGCGCGTCACGATCGAGGAGTCCGTGGCCCGCATGGGACTCGACTACATCGACCTGTATCTGATTCATTGGCCCAACCCGTCGCAGGGCCAGTTCGTCGAGGCGTGGCAGGCGCTCGTCGACGCGCAGAAGCAGGGCATCGTCAAGCACATCGGCGTCAGCAACTTCCTGCCGGGTCATATCGACTTGCTGATCCGCTCCACCGGAGTCACGCCGGCCGTCAACCAAGTAGAGCTGTACCCCTTCTTCCAGTAGGCCGGGCAGCGCGCCTACGATCAGGCGCATGGCATCATCACCGAGGCGTGGAGCCCATTGGGCCACGCCAACCAGATGCTTAAGGATCCGACGATCGTGCGCATCGCCGCGATGGACAATCCCGAGGGACGTTCCTTCGCGTAGAACCCGCACTGGCACGAGGAAGCCTGACGGCCCGCGCCGACTGTCACGCCTTCGCCGCCGCGTCGGCGATGCACCGCAACGCGTTGAGCGTGCGCGGATAACCGATATACGGCGTGCACTGGGAGACGACGGCGATCAGGAACCTCTCGTCGTTGCCCACGCGCATGTTGGCCGCCGCATGGGAGGTGAGCTGCGGCTCGCACCCTCCCTGCGCGGCCAGGAAGCACAGCGTGATCATCTCGCGTCGGCGCGTGTCGAGCCCGCCGCGCGTGTAATAGTCGCCGAAGCAGTTGCCGGCCAGCCACTTGTTGATGTGACGGGTCTTCTCCGGCCCTGATTGCGCGAAGCCTCGCATGCGCTCGCCGAAGATGTCGATCTGCGCCTGCTCGCCCGCCTCAGCGCGGGTTTCGGGCGTCGTGGTGGATTGCGGTTCGAGCGGGAGGTGGATGTTCTTCGCCTCCAGTATCTCATTGGTCTTCTTCAGGAACGGCAGTACACGGCCGAAACCGAGATATGCAACCGCCTGGTAGACGATTTCCTTGACCTGGACGGCACCGACGCCGGATTCGAACGCGACCGGCACCATCAGCTCGAAGTCGTCGAGACCCTGGCATCCGATCAACGCCGCCAGAATGGCCATGGAGCGTGTGGCGTCGTCCAGATCGGGGTGATTCGCTCCCGGCTCGTTGACGACCTCGTCATAAGCGAAGTTCGAGAACAGCTCGACGAATTCCGGGTCTGTCTGTGCCAGCGTCCTGTCATCGTTCCAGAACTTGTTCATGCGGCTTTTCAGCTCATCGAACATGATATCTCCTTGCGGTTTGACTGCGATCGGCGGTCATTATGACTCGCTTTGAGATGTCACGGTAGCCGCTTCGAGCGCTTGAAGTACAGCGGCGGCGACACTTCCGCGTGTCGTCGCCGCAGCCGTCACGTGAGAGCCCCCACGGTCCAGCCGTCCGCCGCGAGTGCTCGTACCGCTCGCGCGCGCGAACTCGTGTAACGGTATCGCAGACGCGTCGCCGCGACGGCTTGACAGCGAGTAGAGTGGAGGGACGGGCAAAGTCCGATTGATGGAAACGATCCATGAACCAAGGAGGATGCATCATGCCAGGGCAGACAGATGAGAACAGGCTCCACGTTCTTCGTCACGCCGCCTTCACGGCGCGAGACGTGCGGGAGATGGAACGGCCACTGCTTGAGAACGGTGTCCCCCTGATGAGGATGGCTTCCGCCGCCACAGCCCATGTCGTCGCCGAAATGATCGAAGATGAGGGCGTCGCGTTGGAGGAGTCGAACATTGTGCTGCTCGCCGGCAGCGGCGACAACGGCGGCGACGGGCTGTTCGCCGCGACGATGCTGGCGAGCAACGGCGCTTCGGTCACCGCCGTCGCGGTCGGCCGCACGCTGCATGGCGAGGGCTTCGCCGCATTCGTCCGCGCCGGCGGCAAGGTGCTGATCCTCGACCCGGCCTCCGAGATTCCGGGGTGCGCTGCCGGCTTCAGCGCTGGAGAGGCCGGTGAAAGGCTTCGGGCCGCGGTGGAACTCGCCCAGCACGCGCATGTCATCATCGACGCGATGACGGGCATCGGCCTGAGCGGGGCGCTGCACGGCATCGCGGGCACGGTCGCATCCTCGCTGGGCGTCGACGGCACGATCCCCGACCGCACCGCCCTTCCCGCCGGCGACTCGACCGGCGAGTTCCCGTTGGTCGTCGCGGTGGACGTCCCCTCCGGCGTGGGAGTCGACGACGGTGCCATCACAGGCCCGTATATCCCTGCCGATGTCACGGTCACGTTCGGCGCCCTGAAGCCGTGCCTTATGCTGCCTCCCGCGGCGTACGCCTGCGGCCGCGTGACGCTGGTGGACTTCAGTTTCGACACCGACGGCCATATGCCGTTCGTCGAGGCGGTTTCCGGCGACAACGCGGCTGAGACCGTCCGACTCCCCCGGCTTGCAGACACGAAGTACTTACGTGGCGTGACCGGTCTGATCACCGGCTCCGAACGGTACCCCGGCGCCGCGGTGCTGTCGTGCAAGGCCGCGGCCAAGACGAACATCGGCATGATCCGCTACATGGGTCCGCAGGTGTGCCGTGATATGGTGCTCGACGCGGTCCCGGAGGCCGTACTCGGCAAGGGGCGCGTGCAGGCCTGGGTCGTGGGCTCCGGCGTTCCGACGGCTGAGACCGAGGATGATGATTTCCAGCGTGAGACCATCGCCAAGCTTCTGACGCATTATGCGCTGTCCTCTGACGATGACCCGGATGACGATGATGACCTCGCCTATGATATGCCCCCGCTGGTGGTCGACGCGGGCGCTCTCGACCTGCTGCCCGACGAGGTGCCGCCGCAGGTCGTCATCACCCCGCACGCCGGGGAGCTCGCCTCGCTGCTCACCGCCAGGGGCGAGGATGTGGATGCGTCGGATGTGCAGAACGAGCCATTGCATTGGGCGTTGCGGGCCCATGAGCTCACCGGTGCCACCGTGCTGCTCAAAGGCGCGGTCACGATTGTCGTGGGCGAGCCGGCCGACACCGATCGGGAGTCGGATGCGCAGGGTGGATTCGCGGATGATGAGCAGCATGTGCGTGTGGTCGTCTCCGGCCGCGCCCCGGCGTGGTTGGGCACCGCGGGGGCGGGCGATGTGCTCGCCGGTATGCTGGGGGCGTTGCTCGCCCAACAGGACGACGAGGACGTTTCGGCTCCCGATGTCGCCGCCTGCGCCGCCTACCTGCACGGATATGCAGCCGCTCAGGCGTCGCAGTCGGATCAGCGCGGGTTCACGCCCCCGACGATTTACGGTTCCGATGACCGTCATCTGCGCACCAAGCTGGGGCATCCCATCGTCGCATCCGATGTGATCGGCATGATTCCCGCGACTTTCGCGGAACTGCTGTCGTAAGGGCGCGAGGCGGTCGGGATGCGGAGGCCGGTATCGCGTGATACCCGGCGTCGACGCATCCCGACCGCTTGCGCGACTGCGCCGGCCGGAGACCTATTCCGTCCGGCCCAACAAATCAGACACTATCCTATTCCCCCTATTCCCCCTATTCCCCCTATTCCAACGTTGAGGAGCATCATGAGCAACTCCCCCATCACCGATGTGATTTTCGATTTCTGTGGCGTCCTGCTGGACTGGCAGACCCGCGCATGCCTGACCGGGCATTTCCCCCAGGACACGGTGGACGCGATATGCGCGCCCGACGACCCGCACGGGTTCTTCCGCTATGAGGATCGCATGGACGCCGGCGAGGACTTCTCTCACATCTACCCCGACGTGGTGCGGGAGCAGGGCGAGGATATCGCTCCGATCTTCGCCTACTACATCGAACATTACGGCGACGCCCTGCCGCGCATGCTGCCCGGCATGGAAGATCTGCTGCGCGACCTGAAGCGGCATGGGTACGGTGTGTGGGGACTGACGAACTGGTCTCATGAGACGATTCACATCGCGTTCGAGAAATTCCCGCAGATTGGCGAACTGCTGCAGGACACCGTGGTCTCCGGCATCGAGAAGATGCACAAGCCGAACGCCGACATCTACGAGCTCGCACTGCAACGATTCGGCCTCGAAGCCGGGCATTGCGTGTTCTTCGACGACACGGCGAAGAACATCGTCGGGGCCAACGAGGTCGGTATCCACGGTCTTCTGTTCGACAATGCTCTCCAGGCCCGCGAATCGCTCGCTTCGCTCGGTGTGAGGCTGTAGGAATAACCGGATTCGGTGCTCTCAAAACTCGCAGATATGGGGCAAAAAACGTCAGTCGTCCGGTGTATCTGCGAGTTTTGAGAGCGTGCCTTGCGCATACCGCACCGCAAGCCCGCCGCATGATAAATTGAGCTTATATCCCCGCACCTGGTGAAATGCCGGCAATCCCAATGATTTCAATGGTTTCGTCCATGGTCGGCCTTATAAATGCTGCTTATGACACTGCTGCAGCTGAAATACATCGTGAAGATCGTCGAGTGCGGATCCATGAACGAGGCGTCGCATGAACTGTACGTCTCCCAGCCGGCGTTGAGCTCGTCGGTCAAGGAACTGGAGAACGAGCTCGGCATCGAGATCTTCACTCGTTCCTCGCAGGGCATCGCCCTGACGGTGGACGGTGCCGAATTTCTCACTTACGCCCGTCAGGTGCTCGACCAGGCCGACCTGCTTGAGGAGCGCTACAAGAACGCGAAGCCGCGCAAGCAGCTGTGCTCCGTGTCCACGCAGCACTACATGTTCGCCGTCGAGGCGTTCGTCGAGATGATCGACTCCATCAAGTCCGACGAGTACGAGTTCACGATCCGTGAGACCCGCACGAAGGACATCATCAACCAGGTCGCAAACATGCTTTCGGAGATCGGCATCATTTACCTGTCGGACTTCAACAAGGACGTGATTGGCAAGATGCTGCGCGAGAAGCATCTGGAGTTCCATCCGCTGTTCCGTGCGCCGCTGCACGTGTTCATCTCGCGCAACAACCCGCTCGCCGGCAAGAAGAAGGTCACGATGGACGACCTCAAGCCGTTCCCGTTCATCCAGTACGAGCAGGGCGAGGAGGGCAGCTTCTTCTTCGCCGAGGAGGCCGTGTGGCCGGAGTACTCCCCCAAGCAGATCAACGTGACCGATCGTGCGACGATCCTGAACTTCATCATCGGCCTGAACGGGTACACGGTGTGCACCGGCATCGACAACGGCGACCTGAACAACGAGAAGATCGTCACCGTGCCGTTGGACACCGACGAAACGATGCTGGTGGGCTGGGTCACCAATGAGCGCGCCAAACTGTCGAAGGCCGCCGAGACGTATATCGAGAAGCTCAAGTCCGTGGTTGCCGACCACGGTTACAAGCTGATTGACTGAATGCGATTATGGGCTCCCTGTGGCGGGGAGCCCGATTTCGATCCGTGTCTCGTTCAGAAGCCGCGCACGTTGTAGTCCGCGGACAGGTCATTCATCGCGTGCAGCAGCTTGTATATATAGATGAACGGTCCCACTGCGATGAGCGAGCCGAGGATGCCCCACAGCCAGAATGTCGAGGCGGTGACCGTGACGGGCAGACCGCGCGCGGCCTGTTCTTCGCCGATGCGGCCGGATACGCGGTGATACCACACCAGCCAGCCGATGCCCAGCGTGACCCATCCCACCAGGAAGAACATCAGGCAGTAGTGCATTGTGTGTTTGCCGTCGCGTTTGAACGCGAGCAGGTTCAGGCTGTCTCCCACTTCGCTCATCTGCCAGATGTCGTAGATGCTGAACGTGACGAGACCGAGCAGCACGTATTTCAGCAGTCCGCGCTGCGTACGCAGGGGTGCGACCGGCCGGGGAACATAGGGCTGTTGCGGCTGGAACTGGGGCTGCGGTTGAAATCCGGATTGCTGCGGCTGGGCGGCATACGGCGCGTTCGGATTGGTCATGGATCCTTCTTCCCAAGAAGACCTTCACTGTTATGGGCAAACGGCGTTGATTTACCCTGTTTCCCATTATAGGTCCGTGTTCCTGAATTATGTGATCCATCAGTGGATGGCGCATTTTGGCGCACTCCCGTTGCCGTCAGCGCCGGTGGTCGATGATGCGCCGGATGCCGTCGCGGATGGACTGGGGGTTGCGCGGTTCCCCGCCCAGCGCCCGGTGCAGTGTCAGGCCTTCGATCATCGCGTCGAGCAGCACCGTGGTCTCGGAGTCGAAGAACCGGCCCATGACCTTCTGTGTCGCCGACATCCAGCGGTCACTGATGTCGCGGAAGGACAGGTCGCGCGCGGCGAGCGTGTAGAACTCAAGGTTGATGTTCAGGTCGCGCTGGTTGCCGAGCATGTCTCGTTCGATGCTCAGCGCGATGGCGTCGCAGGCTTCGTCGACGGTCGAGGCGGACTGCATGCGCGCGGCGAATTTCAGTACGGAGGCCCGGGCGAACTGGTCGAACGCCTGGTGCAGCAGATCGTGCATGCCGTCGAAATAGTATGTCATGGAGCCGAGGGGCACGTGCGCCTCGGCGGCGACGACGCGATGCGAGGTGCCTGCCACTCCACGTGACGCGATGACGCGCAGCGCGGCGTCGATGATGTGCTGCTGTCGCTCGGGGTCGACTCGGGATGACTGGGATGGCATATCGGCAATCATAGCATTCATGCGGGTTCCGTGCTGTCCCCCTCGTATATGTACGTTCGTACACATCAGAAAACGGGACCTCTGCCCCTCCTGCAGTCGGCCATTGCCGGCCAATGCGCCGCTATTGCTCGGAATCGAGCACCGAATCCACGGCGGCCCAGCGCCGACGCAGCAGCATCCGCAATCCGATGATCATGGTCAACGCTCCGAGTCCGATGCCGAACAGCCCGGAGGATTGTGCGGCATGTTGCGCGCCCTCGGCCTCCAGCAGAACGTCCTGCGTGACCACGAGCGAGAGCATCGCGTCGATGAACGTCACGAACTTCACCGATGCGTCGACACGTCGCACAGCTGGAAATCGATGTCCGGGTAGGCCTTGCGAGCCGCCTCGATCATGTCCGGCGAGCTGTCGACGCCGAGAATCTCGGCGTGCGGGTAGCGTTCGCGCAGCACGGCCGTGCTGTTGCCCGGCCCGCAGCCGATATCCAGCATGCGCTTGACGCCGCCGCCGTCCTCTGGCAAAGGCCACCTACAAGCGCCGGATAGGACTGACACGACATGATGAATACTACCAATATAGTAGTAATTACTATATAATTTCATAAGTATTGCTAAAATATTAGTATGTATGATTTGTTAGATGAGCCGCTTCCCGGAGAAGTAATGGCCGGTATCGCCCGGCGAATGACCATGAGACGCAAGGAACACGGCATGACGCAGTCCGATCTCGCCCGAAAATCAGGGGTGAGTCTCGGGTCGATTCGTCGATTCGAACAACTCCATGAGATATCACTGAACGCACTGGTCGGCATCGCCTTCGCCTTGGACTGCGAACGGGATTTCGACGCACTGTTCTCCCAGCCGTATTACCGCTCGATCGATGACGTGGTCACAGCGACGCGCCACGGAAAGGACATCGGATGACCCCGCTACTGGATGTAGACCGCGTGCGCGTGCTGCTCGCAGGCAATACCGTCGGAATGCTTACCATGTCACCTTCCCGCACACTGGCGTTCGCCTACGACAAGACCTGGCTGACGCACGGTTTTTCCATCAGCCCGATAAGCCTTCCGCTCAGAGATGGCGTGTTCGTCGCCCAAAGAGATCCGCTGAACGGCATGTTCGGCGTGTTCGACGACAGCATGCCCGACGGATGGGGACGACTGCTGACTGACCGAATGCTGCGTCAACATGGCATCGACCCGTATTCGGTCGGCCCGCTGGCGCGTCTATCGATCGTAGGTCATGGCGGCATGGGCGCACTGGAATACGAACCCGCTTCAACAATCGACGATGACCTGCAATCATTCCCCGATCTCGACTCACTCGCCGAGGAATGCCTGAATGTGTTGAGCGCCGACTTCTCGAATGACCTCGACCAGCTGTTTGTCCTTGGCGGTTCGTCAGGCGGAGCCCGCCCGAAAATCCTCACCACAATCAATGGCGAGGAATGGATCATCAAGTTCCCCTCATCCGTGGACGCACCCGATATCGGCGAGATGGAATACCACATATCGAATCTTGCACGCACTTGCGGAATCGACATGCCGGAAACCAGGTTGTTCCCTTCACGTCGATGCGCAGGCTATTTTGGCGTCAAGCGCTTTGACCGCATACCGCTCACGAACGGCGAAATCGGCAAGGTGCACATGGTTTCCGCCGGCGGCCTGTTGGAGACTTCACACCGCATCGCCAATCTGGACTACGCCTTGCTGATGCGATTGACCATGCGCATGACCGGCGGCATCAAGGAATGCGAACGATTGTATCGACTCATGTGTTTCAATGTGTTCATCGGCAATCGCGACGACCACGCGAAGAACTTCTCCTACCTGCATGATGCGGAGTCCGGCGCTTGGAGCCTCTCCCCCGCGTACGACCTTACCGAGAATCCCGGTATCAACGGCGAACACACCACTGCGGTCAATGGTAAGGGGCGCGGCATCACCGTTGAGGACATGGCAGACATCGGCATGAAAGCCGGCATCCCGCGAACCCGATGCATATCGATTGCGCGGAACATGCGCGAACGCATCGCGGATGCCGGTTTTACCGTACGCAACTGAAGGTGGACCGAACACCTTCGAGCGGACCCGACCTCACCGGAAGTCGATTCAGCGGAAACGTTCGTCGAGCAGGGCGTCGCGGCGGGCGTGGTGCGGATGCGGCCGTGCATCGGGAAGACGCATACGCCAAGTATTTCATTGGGCAGAGCTATCTGGCACTGCTGGTCTCGGGCAAGGAAGTCAACGTTTCCAACGTCACATTCGAGGCGGGTTGCCGCAACAACTGGCATATCCATCACAAGGCCTGTCAGATTCTCATTGCCGTGGGCGGGCGCGGCTACTACCAAGAGTGGGGCAAGGAGCCAGTTGAGCTCAACCCCGGCGACGTGGTGTACGTGGCGCCGGAGACCAAGCACTGGCATGGGGCCGCGCCGGATTCCGACTTCGCGCATATCGCCATCATGAACGCGGTGGACGGCGCCTCGAACGAGTGGCTGGAGCCGGTCGAGGCCGAATACGACGCGTTGCGTTGAATCGAAGGCCTGTCGCTCGCGCTCGTCAGAACACCACCGCCGACACGATGGTCAGCGAAAGCAGCGAGAACAGCGTGCTTACGAGCACGAAGCCGACCGCGTAGTCGGGCATGTTGTTCCTGCGGGCGGTGAACATGGCGATGGTGGTCATGGTCGGCAGGCCGGCCACCAACGTGATCATCATGATCATGTCGTGGGTGATCGGCAGCTCCGGCAGCGCGCCGGCGGCCGCGGTGAGTAGCGCGTACAGGCCCAGCGGGAAGACGATCATCTTGGCGACCAGCCCCACGTACAGTTCGTAGCGTTTCAGCACGCCCCACCATTTGGTCAGCGCGAACAGGCCGCCCAGGTAGATCAACGACATCGGCGTGGCCATGCCGCCGATGGTGCGCAGCGGAGTCAGGACGATCGAGGGAATCCTCACGCCGAGCATGATCAGCACCAAGGCGAGCATAACCCCGATGAACGCGGGGTTGACGAACCTCCCCAGCAGATTGCGCACGCGCAGGCCGAGCGTGGGCCGGCCGGCGGCGTCGGGTGATGCGACGGTACCGGGTTCGGGAACCGGCTCGCACAGCCATACGCCGTACGTCCATAGCAGCGTCTGATCGACGATCGACATCAACGCGACGTAGATCGCACCCTCGTGCGGCCATAACGCCATGATGATCGGAATGCCGATGAACCCGGCGTTGCCGAAGATCAGTGCCGCCTGGAACACGTGGCTACGTGATCCCTTAAGCCGCAACGCCCACGCGACCAAGCGGAACACGAGGATAAGCAGGGCGTACATCACCGCGGTCAGCAGCATGGCGCCCCAATTGGCCTCGACCTGCGCGCGGTCCGCACCCGCCATGGCGTTCGAGAACACCAGCAACGGGATAAGCACGTTGAGCAGCAGCGAGCACATGCCGTCGAGCGCGGTCTGGCCGTAGAAGCGAAGCCTCACGCATCCGTATCCGACCATCAGCATGATGAAGAAGCCGACCAACTGGCCAACCATAATAGCGAATTGACCCATTGCCCCTTACATCTCCAGCATCGAACGCAGCCATTCGAGTTCGGCGGCGATCTGCGCGTCATGCACGGTGATGATACCCTTGCGGTACGGGTCGTCGATCTGCTCGGCGCTCAACGGATTGCCCGCGTCACAGTAGAAGAAATGCACGTCGTGGCCGTTGAGCAAATCGTAACGGCGGCGCAACACCGCGTCGCGGTCGGTTTTGTCTGGCACGACGGACAGGAAGGTAAGCACGACGGTCCACCGGGTGAAATCGGTGAGATTGAAACCACTGGTGCTTTTAAGCTCGTCGATCAACTTGGCGCGACCCGTGTCCAGCAGGGTGAACACGCGACGCTGGCGCCCGTCGCGAATCGACGCCTGTTCGGAGATCAATCCCGCTTCGACGAGCCTATTGGTCGCCGGATAAATCGCGCCGTCGCTGAATTTGCGCGCGTACCCCTGCAGCTGCTCCATCTTCTTGCGCAACTCGTAGCCGCACATGGAACGCTCCGAAAGGAACCCCAGAATCATCATCTCAATCAAGCTCATGATTGTCCATCATAACTCGTTTGAACATACCCGTGGCACCGTCTCGTCACTCCGTCGGGCGAGGAGCAGCCTCTCCCGGTCGCCACGACTGGAGAAACGACTCGTTTTTTGCCGCATCGTCGCGGTAGGCTTTGCCGAACTCGTCGATGAGCCCATGGAATTCCTGAAGGTCGGCGACGTCCAGCCCGGTGTCCAGCACCACGGGCGCATACGCCTTATGGAACGCCGGATATCCGGCCGGCGCATCGAAGCCGAGGAACGCGAACAAGCGCCGTGCGTAGGTGTCGGCCACGAACGTGCGGCGGGAGAACACGTAGAGCATCATATCGTCGGCCGTTTCGCCGCCGATACCGAACAATCCGAGCAGTTCGGCGCGCAGCTCGGCGTCGGTGATGCCGTCGGCTCCTTCGGGAGAGGCGTCGCAACGCTCCACATACCAGCGGCTCAACGAGCGCAGGGTCTTGGATTTGTTGACGTAGAAGCCCGACGGCCGAATCAGCTCCTGCAAACGCTCCGGCTCCACGACCGTCAACGCATGGGGGTCGAGCATGCTCTCCGCCTTCAACGCCGCGAGCGAACGGTCCACATTGCCCCACGCGGTGTTCTGCGTGAGCACCGCGCCCACCATGATCTCGAATGTGGTGTCCGCCGGCCACCATCCGGTCGGGCTCAGTTCCGCGGACAGCGCGCGGTACAGCGACTCGATGTCGCCGGCTGCGGGCCTGCGCCGGGATTGCCTGCCATTGCCGCGCGCCGATGCCATGGTCAACGGTACAGGCGCTCGATGAGAATGTCGGAGACGGTGAGGCGCGCCTCGCTGAGCAGGTTGTCGAGCATCACGCCGGCGAGATCGGCGGCGGGCATGAACGTGTGCTGCTTGTCGAGTGAGACGTAGTCGTGGCTCTCGCGGTAGAAGTCGGTGTCGATGCCGCCGGGGTACACGCCCACGACGGTGACGCTCGACCCCTTGTACGCGGCCTTGAGGCTCTGTGTATACCCCTTCTCACCCCATTTGGTGGCGCAGTACACGGATTCGTTGGCGTTGCCGCGCGTAGCGGCGGTGCTCATCACGTTGGCGATTTTGAGGTTCTGTTCGTCGCATGCCTTGAGCGTCTGGACGCACCACAGAATCATGCCCTTGAGGCCTTTGAGGCATTTGTCCACGTCGGCGGCCTCGTAGGCGGTCGGCGTCTTGAACGAGGGCTGCCCGGCATTGTTGATCAGCAGGTCGATGTGCCCGATCTTGGCGATATCGGCCACCGAGGCTTTGACGAAGTCCTCGTCGGACACGTCGCCGACGAACCCGCGGTAAGAGCCCCGGGGGAATTCGCCGGCCAGTTCGGTCTGGCGTTCGGCGTTGAAGTCGATGCCGGCGACGAACCATCCGCGGTCGATGAGCTGTCGCGTGAGTTCATAGCCCAGTCCGAGGGCGCTGCCCGTCACGATGGCGATGCGTTTGCCGTTCGTCCGTTCCATGATTCGTATGCCTCCCTGCCTTCGTCGGTTCGTCGCTGTCCGGCGATCACTGCCCGATGCCGCGACGAAACGCTGTTGAAAACGTATGCACAATGCATTTTATCGAATCCGTCCGACCCGTCGTCGCCATCGCCTGCGCATGGGGCGGCGAATCAGCTCAATTCGCGTAGGATGCGGCGCATGAATGGAATGGTGACCGCGATGGTGAGCACGTCGGACACCGACTGTGCCATTTCCACGCCGAGTACGCCGAACGCCAACGGCAGCACCAGTACGATCGGCGCCAGAAACAGGCCCTGCCGGCACAATGCCAGGAACGAGGCGATGCCGGTGCGGCCCATGGTCTGGGTCATCATATTGCCCATCATGTTGAAGCCATTGAACACCACCGTGCAGCATTGAATGTGCAATGCGGACACACCCACCGCCACCACGGCCGGGTCGGAGCGGAAGATCTCGACCAGATGCGGGGCGAACATCCACAGCAGCGCGGCCAACGCCACAAGCACGCCGGTGGCGAGCCGCACGCAGAACCAGTACCCTTCCTTGACGCGCGCGTACAGGCCGGCGCCGTAGTTGTATCCGCACACCGGCTGGAAGCCCTGGCCGAGGCCCACGATCACCGAGTTGGCGCCCAACATGATGCGCATCACGATGGCCATGCCGGCGATGGCCGCGTCGCCGAACGGGTTGGCGGCGATGTTCACGCAGGTCACAGAGATCGAGCCCGCACCCTGCCGAATCAGCGAGGGCAGGCCGCCGCCGGCCACCTCGCGCATGAGCAGCACATCCGGCCGGCAGTTGCGCAACGACAGTTTCATCACGCCGAATCTGGCGCTCATCGTCGTCAGAATCGCGAAGCTCACCGTCTGGCAGATGGCGGTGGCCAGCCCGGCGCCGAATATCCCGAGGCCCGCCACGAAGATGAGCAGCGGCGCGAGCAAGAAGTTCAGCAGCGCGCCCGAAACCAAGCCGATCATGCCGAACGCCGACTGGCCTTGGTAGCGCAGCAGCCCGTTGAGCGCGAACGACCCGCATACGCAGGGCGCGGCGACCAACAATGGCGTCAGGTATTGCACCGCGTACGGCGCAATCGTGGGAGTCGAACCCAGCATGACGACCAGCGGCCGCAACGTCAGCAGCCCGATCGCGGCGATCGTCAGACCTGAGATCACTGCGCCCGCGAAGCCTACGGCCAGCAGCCGGGATGCCCGCTCGTTGTTCTGTTTGCCGAGTTCGCGGCTCATCGAGTTGCCCGCGCCGTTGCCGAAGAAGAAGCCGAGCGCCTGCATCACGGTCATGATGGAGAACGCGATGCCGATCGCGCCGGATTGCGCGGTGCCCAGCTGCCCTATGAAAAAAGTGTCGGTCAAATTGTAGGCGGTGGTCACCAGATTGGAGATCACCGCCGGCAGACACAGTCTGAGAATCAACGGTTTGACCGGCTGACCGGTCATCTGCCGGTATTTCGCGTCCGCGCTCGCGCGTCTGATGCCATGAACCTGAACCACGGACGGTCATCCTACTCGCGCGGCATCCCTCGCAGCCGTGCATGACCGCCATGTGGGTCGCCCACGGATACAGTCACCTCAGGTACCGGCCCGTGATGCTGTTCGCATCGGCCGCGATCTGCTCCGGCGTGCCGGCGGCGACGATGCGCCCGCCGCTTTCGCCGCCGCCCGGCCCCATGTCGATCACCCAGTCGGCGTTGGCGATCACGTCGAGGTCGTGTTCGATGACCACGACGGTCGCGCCGGACGCCACGAGTCGGTCAAACACGCCGAGCAGCACCCGCACATCGAGCGGATGCAGGCCGATGGTCGGCTCGTCGAACACGAACACGGCGTCCGACTGAGCCCTGCCCATTTCGCTGGCAAGCTTCAGGCGTTGCGCCTCACCGCCCGAAAGCGCCGGCGTCGGCTCGCCGAGCGTCAGGTAGCCCAGACCCAGATCGTGCAGCGTGGTCAGTCGCGCATGCACCTTGCGCATGTCGCCGGTCACGGCCAACGCCTGATCCACGCTCATCGCCATCAGCTGCGGCAGGGTGAGTTCGCGCCCGTCCTTGGTCGTGCGGTGAATCGAGTCGGCTTCGGGCGCATACCGGGAGCCCCGGCAGTCGGGGCATTCGATGTCGACGTCGGGCAGGAACTGCACGTCGAGCGAAATCGAACCGGTGCCGTCGCATGTAGGGCAGCGCAGTCTGCCGGTGTTGTAGGAGAAGTCGCCGGCCTTCCAACCGCCCGCCTTGGCTTCGTCGCTTCGGGCGAAGGCGCGGCGCAGGTCGTCGTGGATGTCGGCGTAGGTGGCCACGGTGGAACGCACGTTCGCGCCGATCGGCGTGGCGTCGATGAGGTTCGCGCGCTCGATGCCGTCGGCGTCGATCGAGCGCACATGCTCGGGCGGCTTCTCCCCCGCAGACCGTGCCTTGAGCGCGGGAATCAACGATTCGAGCACCATCGTGGTTTTGCCGGAGCCGGATACGCCGGTCACCGCCACCAGACGGCCGCGCGGAATATCAACATCCAGCGGTTTGACCGTATGCAGCTGACTGGTTGTCATGCGAATATGCCCAAGGTCGAACATATGCGAGACGGGCATGCACCCGCGTTCACGGACACTTTCGCCATCGGCCAGGAACGGCGCGATGCGGCTGCGTGGATTCGCCGCCACGTCGCCGACCGTGCCCTGCGCGATCACATGCCCGCCTTCGGCACCGGCGACCGGACCCATTTCGATGAGATGATCGCATGCCTTGAGCACACGCACATCATGGTCGACGACCACCACGGAGTTGCCATCCGCCACGAGGTCGCGCATCACGCCGAGTAGACCGTCCACATTCGCCGGGTGCAGGCCGATGGACGGTTCGTCGAGCACGTAGAGCACGCCGGTGGTGCGGTTGCGCACGGCGCGGGCCAATTGCACGCGCTGGCGTTCGCCGGTCGACAGGGTCGCTCCGGCGCGATCGAGCGCGAGGTAGCCGAGTCCGAGCTCCAACAACCGGCGGGCCACATCGAGGAAGGATTCACAGATGTTCGTCGCCATCGGGCGCATGTCGGCCCCGAGCGACCCGGGCACGCTACGCACCCAGTCCACCGCCGCGTCCAAGGTCATCGCGCTCGCCTCGGCGAGATTCAGTCCGCGCACCCGTGGGGCGCGCGCCGCCTCGCTGAGCCTCGTGCCACCGCAATCCGGGCAGGTTTTCTCCTCGAGGAACCGCGCCACGCGTTTCAGCCCCTTCTCGTCCTTGGCTTTGGCGAGCGCGTTCTCGACGGTGTACACGGCGTTGAAATACGTGAAGTCGAGTTCGGCGAAGTCGTCGCCTTTCTTCGGCTTGTACAGGATGTGCTTCTTGACGGCCGGGCCATTGAAGACGATGTCGCGTTCTTTGGGGGTGAGGTCCTTGAACGGCACGTCGGTGCGCACGCCCATCGCGCCGGCGACCTGTTTCATCAGGTCCCACATCAACGAACCCCATGGCAGCACCGCGCCCTCGTCGATGCTTTTCGATTCGTCGGGTACGAGCGCCGCGCGGTTCACCTCGCGCACGATGCCGGTGCCGGCGCAGGCCGGGCATGCGCCGGCCGAGTTGAAGGCCAAGGATTCAGCGCCGGGCGCGTGAAAATCCTTGCCGCAATTCGCGCAGACGATGGGCAGGCCGGCGGCCACGTTGAGAGTCGGTTCGTTGCGTGTGCCGCAATGCGGGCACACATGTGAGGCGAGACGTGAGAACAACAGACGCAGGCTGTTGAGCAATTCGGTCATCGTGCCGAAGGTGGAGCGTATGCCGGGCACCGCGGGCCGCTGGTGCAGGGCCAGCGCGGCGGGCACGTGCAGTACTTCGTCCACCTGCGCGCGGCTCGCTTGAGTGAGGCGGCGGCGCGTGTACGTGGACAGCGCCTCCAAATATCGCCGTGAGCCTTCGGCATACAGCACGCCGAGTGCGAGCGAGCTCTTGCCCGAACCGGAGACGCCGGCCACACCGACCAGTTCGCCCAGAGGCACGTCGACGTCGACGTTCTTGAGGCTATGCACGCGTGCGCCGCGCACCTCGATCGACTCCGGGCGCGCATCGTCCCGTATCCGCTGCATATCGGGCACCCCTTCACTCAAGTCTCCTACGACGCGTCACGTCATCATCCATTGTAGGGACGCCAACTGGCCGACAAGGGACATATTCGGACCGTTGCAAGAGGTACATTCGACCTCCTGTAGAATGCTAACTGTCTTCAGAGAGGCACCGAATGGGGAACCCTCGAGTACAAACGCCGTCATTGCAACGTTGATACTCGGGTTCTCATGTTTCAGGCACCTCATTGAACGCAGATAGCTCTCCGCAACAAGACAAATGTACCTCTTCCAAAGGAGAAACATCTACGAGGCATAGGCGTACGCCTCATAGGAGGCGTACTTGGGCAGACCATAGATCTGGATGGAGAACGCGCGGGATTCGCCTTTGGCTGGTTTACGCACATACTCACTACGCCGGAACATGAAGTTCCCCTTCTCGTCGCGCAGGATGAGCGAAATGGCGACATCCGAGCCGTAGACGCCATCACCGTTGTCATCGTCGCGCTCGCCGACGTAATGGTCGAGCGTCACGCCGTCCACGTAGTCGTAAACGACCACGAACATGTCGGGCAGCTCGTAGGTCGCCTCGACGCGCGGCAGCCGCGACGAAGCGCATTCGGCGAGTGTGGGGACCACAGTCGCCGCCGCGCCAGCCGCGGCGGCATCTTCTTGCGCACGAACGGCCCGGCTCCATCGAGGCTCACCATTTCGGTGACGCCGTATGCGCCGTCCGCCAGCACCCGTTCGACGCAGTAGGCGTCGTCGAGCATCATGGCGTGCATGGTCTGCCGTTCGTCCATAATCGTCGTCGTCCCCCGAGCGCCGCGGTCAGTCCGCGTCGAGTAGCGTCGGCTCGTTCATGCGGTACAGCTCGTCGTCCGTGGCGCCGCGGTCACGACCCTGTCGCAGGCACCAAATGATGATCGCGTCGCGCCGCTGCCTGCAGTACAGTTCGGACACTCCGGCGAGACGCAGCAGCCGTTGCGTTTCGATGTCGTCGCTGGCGAGCAGACGTTCATGCAGTTCCTCGGTCAGATGCGCCGGATCGTTGACATTCATGCCTCGCCTTCCCCTGGTATGTCTTCACATGCCGGACCGCTGGGAGATCTCCCGTCGGGAGCGTCAATCGACTGGCCCGTTCGTTTCACTGTGACCAGACTACATGGCGCGGCGGCGTGCGACACGGCTCCGGTGCCGGAATCATCCATGCGGAAAAAATTTCCGAAATTCAGTTGGCAACTGATGACGGGCCGCCGCATCGCCCATGACAATGGACGATGTCACCAGTGTCCGCGCATAAACGCGCGATTGAAGAGAAAGAGCAGACCATGACGAACCCATCCGATTTCACGCCACAGCCACCCCAAGGATCGGGGCCGCAACCCGTCCAGCCCACTCAGCCCGTGCCGGTCCAGCCCGCGGGGAACACCGTGCCGCCGCAGACGCCGGGCGTCATCCCCATCGCCCCCGGCACTCCTAACACTCCCAATACACCCGACGCACCCGATGTCCGCAACAAGAAGACCTCCAAGCTGGCGGTGTTCGCGATCATCGTCGCCGCGGTGTTCCTGCTGATCGCCTTCATCGGTGTGAACAGCTGGAGTCTGTTGGCGTTCTTCGCGCTGTTGCCGGTATTGTTGTCCGGATTCGCCGTCTACACAACCCGCAAGGACGGCAAGGCGCAGGGGCGCGTGCTCGCCTGGGTCGCGGTCGGTATCACCGTGGTGGCGCTGATCGTCGGCGGCGTGGATGTCGTACGCAACGGCCTCGAGGCCAAGGCCTCTCATGACGCCGCGGAACAGGCCGCGAAGGAAGCCGCGAAGGCCAAATGCGACGCCTACTCATGGCCGACGACCGATCTGGCCAGTCAGCTGCCCAAGCCGGAATCCGCCAAGGGTAAGATCGAGAGGGATAGCTCGAGCACGTTCTACATCAAGGTGTGCGGCACCGATGCCACCGCGTACGACAACTATGTCAAGGCTCTGCAGGAGAAGGGATTCACCGTCGACTACTTCAGGAGCTCCTCCGTGTTCAACGCGAAGAACGCCGCCGGCTACTCGGTCAATATCAGATACGATTCCAAGGGCGACTCCATCATGGCCATTTACGTCTTCGCCCCGGACGACTCCTCGACTTCCGGCACATCCGGGAACGGCGCTACGCAAAACAACGGTGATTCGGGTTCCGGCGACGCTTCCACCGGATCCAGCTCCGACGCCGATTTCAAGGCCGCGATGGACAGCTACGAGTCGCTGATGAACGAGTACGCCGACTTCATGGAGAAGTACAACGCCGGCGGGCACCCGGCGAGCATGGCGGCCGACTACGCGAAGATAATGGTCAAGTACAACGATGCCATGAAGAAGCTCGACGCCATCGACGAGAATTCGCTGACCCCCGAAGAGCAGCAGTACTATATCGAGGTTCAGACCCGCGTGAATCAGCGACTCGCTTCGGTGGGCGCCTCGACGGCGCAGTAGACGCGCGCCGGGTTTTCAGAGAACGGTTCTCAATAAGAAAAGTGCGAGCCGGCGCTGAGGCCAAAACGAACAAGGGGATGCCAGGAACGTTGCAATTCCGGGCATCCCCTTGATGTTCGATTGTGCTGTTTTGTGAGGAATCCTCGCACGTTTCTTATTGAGAACGATTCGCTGATACAACCGCCTCGCCTAGAGGCGAATCAGCGCCTTGATGACCTTGCGCTGGTCCATCGCCTCGTAGGCGTCCTGGATATGGTCGAGGTCGTACTCGGCGGTGAACACGCGACCGGGGTTGATTTCGCCCTTGAGCACCGCATCCAGCAGACCGTCATCGAGGTCATAGTGGCGCACGGGAGCCGGGCCGCCCTTGATGCCGATGTTGCCGTAGAACGTGCCTTCGGCGCTGATCTCCACGTCGTGCGGCAGGCCCACACGACCAATCACGCCACCGCGGCGAATCAGGCCAATCGCCGTGTCGAAGGACTGCTTGGAGCCCACGCATTCGAGAACTGCGTCCGCACCATAGCCACCGGTCATCTCCAGCACCTTGTCAATAGCCTCTTGGCCACGCTCGGGCACGATATCAGTCGCACCGAATTCGCGGGCGAGCGCCGCGCGATCCTCGTGACGGCTCATGGCAATAATGCGCGTGGCACCGCGCATCTTGGCGGCAATCACACCGCACAGGCCAACTGCGCCATCGCCCATGACCACGGCGGTGTCACCGGGCTTGACCTCGGCAGAAACCGCCGCGTGATAACCGGTGGACATCACATCGGAAACGGTCAGCAGCGAAGCAAGCGTCGCGTCATCGTAGTCTTCCGGCGAACCGGGCACCTTGACCACGGTGCCGTCCGCCTCCGGTACGCGCAGGTATTCGGCCTGACAGGCGGAGAAGTAGCCGCCGTGAGGGCATACGGATTCGAAGCCAGCCTTGCACACCGGGCATTTACCGCAGCTGTACGGGAATGGCACAACCACGAAATCGCCGGGCTTGACGGATTCGACCGCCGCGCCAACCTCTTCGACCACACCGATGGACTCGTGACCCACCTGGCTGTGTGCGGCCTGTCCGCTCAGCCCACGGAAGAACCACAAATCAGAGCCACACACGCACGTGCGCACCACGCGGATCACGATGTCATCATCCTGTTCAAGCGTCGCCTTCGGCACTTCTTCCACGGCCATCTTGCCAGGCTCCACGAAAATCGCGGCTTTCATCATTTCGGTCATGTCAATCACTCCTTTGTTGGGAATATCTGTCTATTGTCGTTTATTGTTTGACGTCGGTTTGCAGGCGCTTCACCTGTTCGATGATGTTCCGGTTTTCTTCGATGAGCTGCTGCGCCTCCTCGTCGCGCCCCTCAGCCTTAGCCCGCCAGTACAGTGTCTTGAACGATACGTACGCCTGCTGCATTCGAATGGATTCGGCTTTGGCAGCGAGACGCAGGGCCTGCGCGTCGAGCAGTTCCAGCTGGCGACGTGCACCTTCTCGCCCGCCCTGCGAGTTGGCGAGGTATGTGCGCATCGATTCGAGCGGCATGCCCGTGGCTGCGAGACAGGATACTGTGGTCAGCCGTTCGAGATCGGCGTCCGAATAGGCGCGATGCCCCGAACTCGGGTCGCGAGTGATGGGAGCGATAATGCCGATCTGCTCGTAGTAGCGCAGCGTGGACTCCGGAAGCCCGGAAATCATCGACGCCTCGCGAATCGTATGCCATGTGGTCGTTGTGCTCATATCGTCAACTCTAAAAACCTCAAGTACTTGAAGTAAAACGGCGACACGCCCATAAGAAAACGGGCTACGGCAAATGCAATGCCGCAGCCCGTCAGCGCCGGATACGAATCAGGCGCCGTAGCGTTCGAGATAGTCGTCGGCCGCGCTCTTGATGGCGTCGGTCACGTACGGCTGGCCGTCGGACGTGACGATGTTGCGCCCGGCCTCGAAGATCTCGCGCACATTGGCGATGGCGAGCACGGGGAATCCGAATTCCTTCTCGACCGCGGCCACCGCGGACAGGTCGGAGTCCTTCGTCTTCTCCATACGGTCGACGCTCAACACCAGACCGACGATATCGACGTCGGCCTCGGCCCTGAGCTTGGGGATGACCTCGCGCACCGCGGTTCCTGCGGTCATCACGTCGTCGACGAGCAGCACCTTCATGCCGTCGGCCAGCTGCGTGCCGACCATCATGCCACCGTCGCCGTGGTCCTTTTTCTCCTTGCGGTCGAACGTGTAGCCGACCTGCATGCCGTGGCCGGAGGTCAGCGCGATCGCGGTGGATACGGCCAGCGGAATGCCCTTATAAGCCGGGCCGAACACCGTGTCGATGTCGTGCGGAAGACGCCCGGCCTTGATCTCCTCGGCGATCTTCTCGGCGTAGAACGCACCCAGCGTGGCGATCTTGCGACCGTCATTGAACGCGCCGGCGTTGATGAAATACGGCGATTGACGCCCTGATTTCAGGGTGAAGTCGCCGAACTTCAGCGCGTTCGATTCCAGCAGGAATTCGGTGAAGCGATGGTCAAGAGTTGCGATGGTCACAATACCCTCCTCAATTGATGGTTATCTCCAAGTCTCCCCCGCTGCGAGCTTCGCCGCAAGTTCGGGCCTTGAATCCAACAGGTCGTCGAGCTCGCGGGCCACGCGCAGTGGTGCCGTCGGATCGTACAGGGCAGCCGCGCCGACCTCGACGGCGTTCGCGCCCGCATACAGGTATTCCAGTGCCTTCTCCCCCGAGTCGATGCCGCCGATGCCGATGATCGGAATGTCGGGCAGCGCCTGACGCACGCGCCACACGTAGCTCAGCGCGATTGGGAAGATCGCCGGGCCGGACACGCCGCCCGTGCGGTTCGAGAGGATCGGTTCGCCGGTGCGGATGTCGATGCGCATGCCGACCAGCGTGTTGATGAGGCTCAGCGCGTCGGCGCCGGCATCCACCGCGGCCCGTGCGATCGTCGTGATGTCGGTGACGTTGGGCGACAGTTTCACGATCATCGGCTTTGAGGTGATCTTGCGCAGGCGGTCGATCAGGCGGTGCAGCGCCTCCGGGTCGGTTCCGACGCTCATGCCGCCGTGATTGACGTTGGGGCAGCTGACGTTGATCTCCAGCATGTCGGCGCGCGAGTCGGCCAGTTTCGCCACGACTTCGGCGTACTCGTCGTCGCTATGCCCGGCGACATTGGTGATGACCGTGGCTCCGAGGTCCTTGAGCTTGGGCAGCTCGTCCACCAGATAATGATCCACGCCGGGATTCTGCAACCCCACGGAGTTCACCATGCCGGCGGGGGTCTCCGCCGTGCGCGGGCCGGGATTGCCCTGCCATGGCTCTGGGGACACACCCTTGGTGCAGATGGCGCCCATCTGGCTCACGTCATAGAACCAACGGCATGCCGCGAGCTGGAACGTCCCGGACGCGGTGCCGACGGGGTTCTTCCATTCGACGCCGGCGACGATGGTCGAATGCTTCCACTGGTGCGGCTCATATACGTTCGTGTCGGTGACGGCATCCATGGTCACGCCTCCCATCCGAGCTGCTGGGCGGTGAACACCGGTCCGTCAGAGCACACCTTGCTGCGCCCGGCGACCGTATCGACCACGCAGGTCACGCATGTGCCGTATCCGCATCCCATGCGCTGCTCCATGCTGAGCTGGCATTCGATGCCCCGCGCGGTCGTCCACAGGGCCACCGCCTTCATCATCGGCAGCGGGCCGCACGACAGCACGACCGGCTCCAGGCCGCCGGCCGCCAGCTCTCCTTGTGATTCCATGCGGTCGAGCAACGTGATGACGTTGCCTTCCGACTCGTCGATGCTCAGCGTGCGGTGTGCGTAAGAGCTCACGATCTCATCGGCGAAATGCACGTTCCTGTAGCCGAACACCGCGGTCGAGTGTGACTTTTCCGACGCCTGCAACCGTTGCGCGGCATAGATCAGCGGCGGCACGCCCAGGCCTCCGCCGACCAGCAGATAGTGTGCGTCGCGTTTCGTGTTGAACGGGCGGCCGAGCGGGCCGAGCACGTCGATCCGGTCCCCGGCATGAAGACGCGAGAACTCCTGCGTCCCCTTGCCGACGACGGCGAAGATGACGCTGACCAGATCGTCGCGCACCTCACTCACCCCGAACGGACGCGGCATCAGCATCATGCTGTCATGGCTGAACAGGTTGACGAACTGCGCCGCCTTGGCGTGGGCGGCGATGTATCCGTCGCGGAACGTCAGGCGGAATACGCCGTCCGACAGCCTGCGCACATCGGTGACGTCGACGGCATGTCGTCCGGGGAAGAAACCGGCGGAAGTCGCTTGGCTTACGACATCATCGACCGGCGTGAAGGTGGCTGCTGGCATACACTCCTCCATCCATGTGACCATCAGTTCAAGATTACGGCATGACGATGCCGTGACGCGCTCGTGGCGCAACGAAATGCGGTGATTCGGCGGCGTCTCCCGAAGCCGAATCACCGCATGCGGTTCACCGCCTCAGCGGTACACGTTGACGCGCAGGTCGTCGCGCATGTCCTGCGCGGCCTTGCGGGCGCAGCGCGCCACCAGGTCGAGCGCGTCGTCGGCGCTCATGTCCTCGCGGTATTCCTCGCTCTTGCGCCATGCGCCGATGATGCCGCGCGAGGAGTTCACGATGGCACCGGAGCCGTCGGCGTCGAACATCCCGGCGACGTCGCCCGCCTTGCCTCCCTGCGCACCGTACCCCGGCACGAGGAAGAAAGTGTGGGGCATCCGGGCCCTAAGCGCCTTGCCCTCCTGCGGATGGGTCGCGCCGACGACCGCGCCGACGTGCGAATACCCGTGGCGTCCGATGGTGTCGGCGCCCCAGCCCTCCACCAGGTCCGCTGTACGTTCGTACAGCTTCTCGCCGCCGGCAAGCTCCAGCTCCTGCAATTCGGAGCTGGAAGGGTTGGACGTCCGTACAAGAACGAAGATGTCCTTGTCGTGCGCCGTGGCTGCCTCGACGAACGGCGTGATGCCATCCGTGCCGAGATAAGGGTTGACGGTGACGGCATCCTCGTGCCAGGGGTCATACAGGCCGTCGCCGTCGGTGACTCCGGACAGATGACCGGCGTATGCGGCGGCCGTGGATCCGATGTCGCCGCGCTTGATGTCGCCGAGCACGTACAGGCCCTGCTGCTGGGCGTATTCGCAGGTCATCGTGTATGTGTCGACCCCGGCCGGGCCGATCGCCTCATACATGGCGATCTGCGGCTTGACCGCGGGCACGATGTCGGCGACCGCATCGATGATCGCCCGGTTGAATTCGAAATACGCTACGGCCAGACGTGCCGCGGGCAATTCGGACTCATCCTCGATGGATTCCCGCACCTCGTCGGTGAACGAATCCACGACCTGCGGCGGGACCAGCGCAGGCGTCGGATCGAGTCCTACGATGCTGGGGTTCTGTGCCTCCTCAATGGCTTCGATCAAACGATCCATGCGTGGTACTTCCTTTCATGTGTCTGTCCCGCCGCTGACGGCGGGTTTGCGGGCCGGTTCGAATCTGCCGTCAGTGAATGCGGCTGAATACCAGCGTGGAGCCGATGATGGTCGCCAGCGGACGCCCGGTGACATGCCATCCGCCGAAGGGCGTGTTGCGGGCCTTGGACAGGAACTTCTCGGGGTCGACGGTCCATGCCTCGGACGTGTTGAGGATGGCGAGGTCGACGTTCTCCGGGTGCTCCACGGTGGACAGGTCCAGAGTGCGCTTGGACGCGCAGGGGGCGGTGACGTTGAGCAGCGCGGCGACGTCGGTCGGCCGGTGGCCCATCAGGCGCGAGGGCGCGACGCTCATCAGCTCGATGAGCCGCTGGTCGGAGATGTAACCCCCGTCGACCAGCACCTTGTGGCACACGCCGTACGCGCATTCCAGCCCGATGATGCCGTTGGGCGCCTCCAGGAAGCCGCGTTCCTTCTCCTCCAGCGTGTGGGGCGCGTGATCGGTGGCCAGCAGGTCGACCGTGCCATCCGCGATCGCGGCAATCGTTGCCTGACGATCCACGGCCGATCGCAGAGGCGGGTTCATCTTCGCCAGCGTGCCGTATTCGAGCAGGTCCTCGTCGCACAGCGCCAGATAGTGCGGCGCGGTCTCACAGGTGATTGGCAGCCCTTCCGCCTTGGCCTTGCGGATCGCGTCGAAGGAGATGGCCGTACTGACATGCTGGAAGTGGATGTGCACGCCGGTCTCGCGCGCCTTCTCGATGTCGCGCGCGACGATCTTCAGTTCGGTGTCCTCCGGGATTCCCGGCACGCCGAGCTTGCGGGAAACCGGGCCGTCGTTGACCGCACCGGTGTCGTGATGCTCGCAATGCTCGATGAGATACAGGCCGGCCTCCTTGACGTTGGCGAGCACCTGGTCGAGGAGGCCGAGCGTCACCGCGGCCCCGTCGTCGCTGATGGCGGTGACCGGGTGGGCCAGTTGCCACGCGTCCTTGCCGTCCATGTCATGGCCGTCGAGATGGCGCAGCCAGTCGGCCGGGTCGCTCGCCTCGACGCCGGAGCGGTCCTTGGAGGCGCATACGCACAGGTCGTAGCGCACCGGCAGCGACACGTCGTGCACCCGCTCGTAATGCTGCAGGTAGTCGATGACGTCGCTGCAGCCTGCGTCCAGCACCTCCGCGGCACCGGGTGCGCCGGCCTTCACCGCACGCCCGTCCATGGCGGGGACAGTGTTCGGCATGATGAGTACGTTCGTGTAGCCGCCCGACGCAGCCGCCCTGCAGCCGGACACCATGGATTCCTTATAAGTCTGGCCGGGATCGCGGAAATGCACGTGCGGATCGGCGAAGCCGGGGGCGACCGTCAGCCCGGTGGCGTCGAAGTCACCTTCGATGACGCCGCCGTCCTCCGGCTGATTGCGTGCGTCGGCCGAGGGAATCACCATGTCGATGATCTCGCCGGTGTCCCAGACGCGAATGTTGCGTAAGGTCAGCATATGCATCTCCTTGTGGGGTTGGCTCTGATGAAGACGGCTGCACCCGCTGGACCGCGGTTTCGGTCGCCAGGGCTTGACGTCCGAAACCGCGAAACGACGGGCGTGAGGTCAGAACTTGGCTTCCTCGTCGCAGTAGTCGCAGCGGTACTCCTGACGCTGCGAATGCACGAGATGGAACATCTGGTCGATGCCACGCTCGGTGGTGGTCACGCAACGGGGATTCACGCAGGTGATGATGTTCACCACGTGTTCCGGCAGCGTGGGCTTGAGCTTGCGGACGATCTTGCCGCCGCGCACGATGCCGACGGTGGCCTGACGGGCGACCAGGCCGAGCACGTCGAGATCGACGTTTTCCTCATCCTCGATCTTGATGATGTCCTTCGTGCCGTACAGGTGGCTGTCGGCGTTCATGATGAGCGCCAGCCGCGTCTTGGACGGATCGATCTTCAGGTACTCCAGCACCTTGAGCGCGGTGCCGGCGGGCACATGGTCGATGATGATGCCGTTTTGAATGCTGGTGACTTCCATCAGGCCTGAACCTCCTTGGGGTCGAGTGGCTCATATCCCGGCAGCTGGTCTCCGACCAGCGAGCTTTCCAATGCCATACGCATGAGCATGCCGTTCTTGACCTGCTCGAAGTAGGCGGCGCGCGGGTCGGCGTCGACCTCGACGGCGATCTCGTTGATGCGCGGCAGCGGGTGCAGCACGGCCATGCTCGGCTTGGCCTTGGAGAGCTTGTCCTCGTCGAGGATGTACGTGTCGCGCAGACGCAGGTAGTCGTCCTCGTTGAAGAAGCGCTCCTGCTGCACGCGGGTCATGTACAGCACGTCGAGGTCGCCGATCACGGAGACGAGGTCCTTGACCTCCACGTAGGAGCAGGACGGCGTCGCCTTGATGCGGTCGATCACATAGCGCGGGGTCTTGAGCTCGTCGGGGCTGATCAGCACGAAACGCACGTTGCCGAAGCGGCACAGCGTCTCGATCAGCGAATGCACGGTGCGGCCGAACGTCAGATCGCCGCACAGGCCGATGGTCAGGTCGGTGACACGACCGAAGCGCGATTGCAGCGTCGCCAAGTCGGCGAGCGTCTGCGTGGGGTGCATGTGGCCGCCGTCGCCCGCGTTGATCACGGGCACGGACGCGGCGCGCGAGGCGACCAGCGCCGCTCCCTCCTTCGGATGGCGGATGGCGACCACGTCCACGTAGTTGGACACGGTCTTGAGCGTGTCGGCGATGGACTCGCCCTTGGACACCGAGGCGAGCTGCGCGCCGGCGAACCCGATGACCTGGCCGCCGAGCCGCAGCATGGCGGTCTCGAAGCTCAGGCGAGTGCGCGTGCTGGGCTCATAAAAAAGCGTGGCCAACACCCTGCCGCCGCAGGTATGCGCCACGCGTTTGCGGTTCGCATCGATGTATGCCGCCTTGTGCAGCAAATCTCGAATCTGGGAAATGGAAAGCGTATCCAGCGTGATGACGCTTTGACCGGCCAACGGCGTCTCCGCCGGCTCCTCTGTGACTGACACGGCTCACCTTTCATGCGTGAAGCGGATAAGGTGGCCACTGAAGTGACCTATCCGACTATAATGCAGATTTCTGATTTTTCACAGCGACACACACGACCGTCTCATATCAGCGTCCATAAAACAGATGCTCTGCCACGTCGCGGGCCTTGCGCATCGTTCCCATCAGGTCGTTTTCGAAATGCTGCCCGCGGTGGGCATCGTATCCCAGATACACGGCGATGCCGCCCAGCGAATACATGTCGTCGGGCAGGATGTCGGCCTGCGAGACGCGTCCGTTCCACAGGTAGTTGCCGTTGCGGGCCGCCGTGCACATGCGCCACGCCTTGCGCAGCACCGCCGCGTCCCCGCGGTCGATGAACCTGCGGCGTTCCAGCTCGTCCAGCGTCGCGAGTGTCGAATTCAGCCGCAGCGAGGCGTTGTTGCCGGCATGCTGCAGTTGCAGGAGCTGCACGGTCCATTCGACGTCCGACAGGCCGCCCTTGCCGAGTTTGAGATGCCTGTCGCGCCTCACGCCGCGCGGCAGGCGTTCGGCTTCCATGCGCGCCTTGAGCTTGCGGATCTCGCCGAGCTGGGCGTCGGTGAGCGGGCTTATCGGGTATCGTAGCGGGTCCGCGATGTCGTGGAGGAAATCCTCGCCGAGCGCCCGGTCCCCGGCGACGAACCGGGCGCGCAGCAGCGCCTGATGTTCCCACGTGTTCGCCCATGACGAGTAGTACTCCCGGCAGGAGGCGTACGAGCGAATCAGCGGGCCGTTCTTGCCTTCGGGGCGAAGGTCCAGGTCGATCTCGATCTTCGGCTCAAGCGTGGTCGGCCCCTGCAGCACCTGCCGCAGCGCGTCGACCACCTTGCGGGCGAACTGGTTGGCGACCTGCTCGTCGGTGCCGTCTGCGGGCCTATACAGCAGGATCATGTCGGCGTCGGAGCTGAAATTGACCTCCTGGCCGCCGTAGCGTCCCATGCCGATCGCCGCGATCGCGGCAGGCGGCTCGCCGAGCCCCATCGCCGATGTCTGATAGCGGATCGCCCATGTCAGGGCCGCATCGATGATGGCGTCGTACACGTCGGTCATGCCGGTCAGGCACGCCGTCTCGTCCATCACGCCGCTGAGCCGGGCCAGACCGATGCGCTCGATCTCGTGGCGCCTCATGGCTCGCATCGACGTCGCGAAATCGTTGATGCCGTCGGCATTGCGGCTCAGAGAGGACCGGCATTGCACGTCCAGGCTCTCGCGCGAGCGTGCGACCAGCGCGTCATCGTCGCCAAGCCAGGTGACCGACTCCACGGACTTGTTCAGCGCGTCGCCGAGGAAACGGGAGTTCGACAGGACGTGGCACAGCCGTTGCGCGGCCGAATTGGAGTCGCGCAGGAAGCCCAGGTACTCGCTGTCCGTGCCGAAACGCTCCTCAAGCTTGCGCCAGTTCAGCAACCCCATGTCGGGGTTCTGCCCCTGCCCCAGCCATTGCAGCACGGCCGGCAGCAGTATGCGGTTGATCTTGGAGGCGCGGGACACGCCTGCGGTGAGCACGGCCACATGCCGCATGGCGGCCTCCGGGTCGGCGAATCCGATGGACGCGAACCGTTCGTAGGCCACCTGCGGGGCGAGCGAGAAATCCTCGCCGTTCAACGCCGCGATCGGCAGCATCGGGCGGTAGTAGATGTCCATGTGCAGCCGGCGCACCTCGCGCCGCGTCTCGTCGTATTTCGCGACCAGCTCCTCGGCGTGCAGGCCAAACGCGCGGGCGAGCCTGCGCAGCTCGGGGTTCTGGCTGAGCTTTTCGACGTTGACGTCGCGCTTCTTCTCAAGTCCGCCGACGCTGCCGTCGCCGAGGTCGGGGAACAGGTGCGTGCGTTTGAGCGCCCACATCTGCTGACGATGCTCCATCACCCGTTCGAAGCTGTAATCCCGGGCGAGCTTCGCGGCCTGCTTGCGCGACACGTAGCCGCCCTCGGACAGCCTGCGCAGCGATTCCAGCGTGGCGCTGGTGCGCAGCGTCTCATCGGTGCGGCCATGCACGAGCTGCAGCATCTGCACGGTGAATTCCACGTCGCGCAGGCCGCCGCGGCCGAGTTTGATCTCGCGGTCCTTGAGCGCGGGCGCGATGAGGTCCTCGACGCGCTTGCGCATCTGCTGACAGTCGTAGACGAAGTTCTTGCGTTTCGACGCGCTCCACACCATAGGCCGGGTCATGCTCATGTATGCGTCGCCGATCTGCGGGTCCCCCGCGACCGGACGCGCCTTAAGGAGCGCCTGGAATTCCCAGTTCTGCGCCCATTTCTCGTAGTATGCCTGATGTGATTCCAGTGTGCGCACGAGGGAGCCGTCCTTGCCTTCCGGCCGCAGTCCCCCGTCGATCTGCCACAGTGCCGGTTCGGCGACTCCCATAATCACCGACTGGCACACGCGCTGCAACATCGTGCCCATCTTCGTGCCGATGCGGTACAGCTGCTGCTGGCTGGTGTCCGCGTCGGCGGCCTTCACCACGTAGATCAGGTCGACGTCGGACACGTAGTTGAGTTCGCGCGCGCCGAGCTTGCCCATGCCGATGATGGCGAAACGGCAGTGCTCGCTGCCGGCGATCTCATGCCGGGCTATGGCGAGGGCGCCTTCAAGGGCCGCATCGGCGAGGTCGGACAGCTCACTGCTGATGCGCGGCTGCAGGGCGATGGGGTCGTCGCTCATGGTGTCCTGCGCGATGATGGCGGCCAACTGGTTGCGGTACGTCCTGCGCAGGGCGGTGGCGGCGTCGGCAAGGTCCATCGTGGCTGTCGGGGACATACGGTCGTTCGGGTCGGCTCCGACGGATTCGAGCACGTGCGCTCGGCGCTGGTCATGGTTGTAGAGGTGACTGTTGCAGTGGTCGGTCGCCGCGGCCTGAACCAGGTCGGGGCGGAACCGCATCAGCTTGCCCATCGCGTCGGAGACGCCGAGCACGGCGACCAGCTGTCGGAACGCCGTGTCGTCGGGCACGATGTCGTCAAGCGCGCGGCCTTGGCTCACCTGCGCGTTGACGATGTCGACGAGGTTGCGCAGCGCGACATCGGGATCACAGACATGCTGAAGCGCGTCAAGCAGCAGGCCGCAGCGTGCCGCATCGAATCCGCTGGCGGAGAGCTGGCGGAACAGTGAACGGGCTTCGTCGAGATTCTGCAGGCCTGCGTGGATGAGTTCGCGTGCGCTGGTGTCAAAGGTTCCCGGAACAGTCATAACCTACAATTTTACAAGAAACCGTGCCTCCTCGGCCGCGATGACACGGCCGTGTCGTGGCCGGATGGACATAATGGCGGTATGCAACTGTCATCCGCAGAACTGATCGTAACCATCGTCTTCGCCATCGTCGGCTTGCTGATGGGCTTTGTTTCCGGTGCCATGCCGCTGCAGCCGCAGAGGATGACGCCTGCGCAGGCGACCGCGCAGAAGGTGCTCGGCTTCGCCATCGTCGCGGTCGTCGTCGTGCTTGCCCTGGCCTCCATGAACGTCGCCATGTGGACGACGCTCATCGCCGTGGCTCTGGGCATCGCTATCGCCAACGTTCCGGTGATTCGCCGGGCCGTGACCACGCGGATCGCGTGGTTCGCGCCCAAACCCGACTTCAGGCGTAGCAAGCGTCGCCGTCGCTGACGGCAGATACGCGGCGTGCTGTTGCCGGCCGCGCATTCTCATATGGTTGGGGCCAGACAGCCGCATGACTGTCTGGCCCCAACGATTTTGCCGTAATCGGCTGTTTGCCGGGAGTGTCATTCCACAGTGAACAGCGGCTCCACGTTGCGCCATATGCGGCGTGTGGTGGCGGGATGATTCATCGAATACAGGTGCACGCCGTCGACGCCGTGGGCCACGAGGTCCGCGATCTGGTCGGAGGCGTAGATGATGCCGGCCGCGCGCAGGTTCTGGATGTCGTCTCCCCAGCGGTCGAGCAGCGCTTCGAGCTTAGCCGGTATGCGCGAGGCATTGACCTTCGCCATGCGCCGCACCGACTTCGCGCCGCGCACGGGCATGATGCCCGCCTCGATCGGCACGTCGATGCCGGCCGCATGAGCCTTGTCGAGGAAACGGTAGAAGTCGTCGTTGTCGTAGAACAGCTGGGAGATCAGATGCGTGACGCCGGCGTCCACCTTGATTTTCAGGTTCCCGATGTCCTCGTCGAGCGAGGCGGCCGAATAGTGGCCTTCAGGATAGCAGGCGCCGAACACATTGAGGTCGGGCTTGCGGTCGTGGATGTAGGCCGCGAGGTCGCTGGCGTGGTTGAAGCGGCCGACCGGCTCCTCGCCGTCGATGTAGTCGCCGCGCAGGGCGAGCACGGCGGAGACGCCTGCCGCCTCGAACATGTCGAGCGCCTCGTCGATCTTCGCCTCGTCCGAGTACAGGGCGGTCAGATGCGCCACGGCGGGGATGCCGTATTCCCCGTGGATCGTGTTGGCGATGCGCGCGGTGGCGGTGCGGTCCGAATGCGTGCCGTGCCCGTAGGTGACCGAGATGAAGTCGGGGTTCAGGCCTTCGAGCCCGTCAAGCGTGTCGTAGATGGTCCCGACGGGGGCGTCCCGCTTGGGAGGGAACACCTCCAGCGAAAACATGGGTGTGTGCATATCAGGTTCCTTACTACAAGTATGAAGTTGCCCCCGCCGGCGGGGCTGTCCGGCCGATGCCGGACTGGGGGTGGTCGGGTCATGCTCCACCACCCCCAGTCGCCTACGGCGACAGCCCCCGCCAGCAGGGGCCTATAGGGTCCTACTTCGTGATCTTGGCGCGAACCGCCTTGGCGGCGGCGACCATGTGCTCAAGGCTCGGCCAGGTCTCGGCGTTACCACGGGTCTTCAGACCGCAGTCGGGGTTGATCCACACCTTCTCGATGTCCATCTTCTTGAGAATCTCGTAGATGCGATCCTCAATCTCCTGCCCGCCGGGGATGCGCGGCGAGTGGATGTCGTAGACGCCCGGGCCAGCCTCGGTCTCGAAGTGCGCGTCATGGATCGCGTCAAGCACGACCAGATCGCCACGGGACGCCTCGAAGGAGATTACGTCGGCGTCCATCGCGTCGATGTCGCGGATGATGTCGTTGAACTCCGAGTAGCACATGTGCGTGTGGATCTGCGTGGTCGGCTTGACTGCGGAGTGCACGAGACGGAACGCCGGGATGGCCCAGTCAAGGTACTTGGCGTGCCAGTCGGTCTTGCGCAGCGGCAGCTTCTCGCGCAGCGCGGCCTCGTCGATCTGGATGACCTTGATGCCGGCGGCCTCCAGGTCGAGCACCTCGTCGCGGATGGCGAGGGCCAGCTGCTGGGTCTGCTGCTCGTGCGTGATGTCCTCGCGCGGCCAGGACCAGTTGAGGATGGTCACCGGACCGGTGAGCATGCCCTTCATCACATGGTTGGTGCGGGACTGCGCGTAGGCGGACCATTCCACCGTGATCGGGTTGGCGCGGGAGACGTCGCCCCACACGATCGGAGGCTTGACGCAGCGCGTGCCGTAGGACTGCACCCAGGCGTTCTTGGTGAACAGGAAGCCGTTGAGGTTCTGGCCGAAGTACTCGACCATGTCGTTGCGCTCGAACTCGCCGTGGACCAGCACATCGAGGCCGATCTGCTCCTGGTGCCTGATGCAGGCGTCGATCTGGGCCTTCATGAACTCGTCGTATTCGGCCTTGGTGATCTCGCCCTTACGCAGCTTGGCGCGTTCGGCGCGAATCTCCTTGGTCTGCGGGAAGGAGCCGATGGTGGTGGTGGGCAGCAGCGGCAGGCCAAGGGCGACACGCTGCTCCTTCTGACGCTCGGCGCGGGCCGGCTGGCGCACGAAGTCGGCGTCGGTGAGCTTGGCGATGCGCTCGGCGACCGCCGGATCGGCGGAAACGCGGGTGCCGTCGAACAGCGCCTGGTTGGCGGCCAGATCGGCGGATGCCTTCTTGGCGTCCTCATCGGAGTCGGCGAGGACGGCGATCTCCTTGAGCTCGGTCAGCTTCTCGACAGCGAACGCGAAGTGCTTGAGCACGGCCGGGTCAAGGGCGGTCTCACCCTCGGTGCTGAACGGCACGTGCAGCAGGGAGCTGGCGGTGGACACCGCCACGTTGTCGGTCTTCTGGCGAAGCGCGTCGATCAGGCCGAGGCTGACGGCGTAGTTGTTGCGCCAGATGTTGCGGCCGTTGACCACGCCCGCGAACAGGGTGGTGTTCTCGGCGACGCCGTACTTCTCGACCGCGGCGAGGTTCTCGTCCTTGCCTTCGTTGAGGTCGAGGCCGATGCCGTCGAAGCCCAGCAGGTTCACGGTCTCGTACACGTCGGCGATGTGGCCGAAGTACGTGTTGAGCAGCACCTTGATCTTGTCTTCGCGAGCGGGCAGGATCTTCGCGTACAGGCTCTTAAAGAGGGAGACGTCGCCGTCCTCCTTGTCGAGCACGAGGTACGGCTCGTCGAGCTGCAGCCACTGGGCGCCGAGTGCGGCGAAGCGCTTGATCACTTCCGCGTAGACGGCGGCGACCGCGTTCACCAGGCCCTTGTCGTAGGTGAGCTCCTCGGCCTGCGCGTTGCGGGCGAGCTTGAGGAAGGTGTAGGGGCCGATCAGCACCGGCTTGGTGAGGATGCCCCGGGCCTTTGCCTCGTTGAACTCGTCGAACGGCTTGGTGCCGTTGAGGCGGATCTCGGTGTTCTCCTCAATTTCAGGAACGATGTAGTGGTAGTTGGTGGTGAACCACTTCTTCATCGGCAGGGCGGTCACGTCGCCCTTGTCGCCCTGATAGCCGCGGCCCATGGCGAACAGCGTCTCCTCGGGGTTCGTGAAGGCGAGTCGCTTGTAACGCTGCGGGATGACATTGAGCAGGATCGCGGTGTCCAGCATCTGGTCATAGTAGCTGAAGTCGTTGCTGGGGATGAGATCGACGCCGGCCTGTGCCTGCAGCTTCCAGTGCTTCGCGCGAAGTTCCTTGGCAGTGCCGCGCACCTCGTCGAGTGAGGCGGCGCCCTTCCAGTAGGCTTCGATGATCTTCTTCAGTTCACGATTCTGTCCGATGCGCGGGAATCCCGAGACGGATGTAAGTGCAGGCATGAATCCTCCGTTATGTACGACTATGACCCGCCTAGATTACCAAAACCCGCCGATTGCGAGGCCATCAGAAGCATTAAGGTGTCGTTATAAACGGTGGTTATAGCCTGACGCGCCACAATGCGTTCTCGTGGTTGGCTCCGCGTTTCAATGTCACTCAAATGTCACTCAGAACCGACTCCAATCTTCTGTTTGCTCCGTATGATATCACCCGAAACAAGAAAAGGCCCCTCCCCCAGCATTGTGAACCGCACCTCCGATCATCGAATCTGAATTTCTTCAGTCCAACAATCGGGGTGCGGTTCAGGTTGCGACGTTGTGCACTTTTATGCTGTCCATATAGTGCGATCACTGCGGAATCTTCGGAACTGGAATCTTCGAACTCGAAATTCCCGGAATCAATCGGCGGTGATCAGCTCGCTCGAATCCATGTCGAAGTCGGACATGGCAAACGAGCGGATCGCCGGATCCTCATACGTGTTCATGTAATACGTGTTGGTTTTCCCGGAATAGCCACTGGTGAACAGCGTGCGCTCGAACTGGCCGTTGCCCATCTTGGACATGCCGTCAACCATTTGCACGGAAACCAGCGTGTGGAACAGACGAGACACATTAGCAGCTTCGTTGTTCTGCTGCGGATAGTGCGTGTTGGTGTAGGCGACGCGTACGAAACGCGACGGCGAACTCACGTCACCGGGAATGCCGTGCATGCTCACACCGGCACCCCATGCGCTCAGTTCCGCCTTGCCCCAAGTGGTCGGCTCCGCCATCTCGTTGCTCACACACATGTAGTTGCGCAGGTTTTCCATATGAAAGTCGAAGGTCGGCTGGTTGGTAAGCACGTCCACATCGTCATGATGAACGTGCATGCCGTCAGCCATCTGCTCGACGACGATGCTGCGGGTGCCGTCACCAATGAACCAGTGCAGCAGGGATTCCTGCTGGCCGGGCACGACCTGCGAAACGAGCGTCACGTTCTTCAACGCCTCTTCGACTTCGTCGACACTGTCGAAATTGCGCGTTACCCACAGTGGGAATTCGAAGGTAGCGACGTTTTCGGTTTCTTCGACCGGCTCGTGCGCAAAGGAGGCGTACCCAGGGAAGTTCAGTCCGGCAATGGCCAGACCATGCTCGTTGGCGCAGTCGAAATACATGGGGCGGTCAACCATGACCACGCCCACGCCGATCACCGCATTCGGTTCGCTTTTACCTTCGGCCCCATACACATAGTCGTACTGGTAGCCTCGCGGAGTGACCAGAATGGTCTCGCCGTAGGAGAAGCTCCAGTCGAGATTACGGCCGAAATACATGTTTCCCTCATCGTCGGAGAAACGAACACCAGTGCACATATGGACTCCTTTCCATGATTTGCCGTGATTTTCTTGCTTGCGTGTTCATGGTAAGCGTCACTTGCTGGGAAAATCTTAAGTTTTGCCCGCGGAAGAATCTGCTTTGACTACCTCATCCATAGTATCGTCCTCCTCAATCATGTATTTCGTGTAAAATGTGCCTGCCGCAATATCCGTCACACATGTACGCCCGCAGGAACATGTCGAGCGCCTTCGCATGATCAGCCGCACAGCCTCTGCCCTCGGCCAGCATGTCTCCCAGCTTGTAGCAGCTCTCCGCGATCCCCGCTTCGGCCGCATGACAAAAGCACTCGTATGCCAAAACGTCCGTATCCGGTTTGGGTGGAACTTCGCCGAAATTGTTGTAATACGAGCGGAAGTATCTACCCTCGCAGCTGTCGTACGCGTACACGTACCCCAGGCACAGCCATCCGGATCGCTGATGTCGGCCGTGGTGCATTCGTCGTCTTCATCGAAGATATCGTCGTAGTACGGCACGCCCGCTTCCGCCTCGTTCGCATGACCGATGCCGATCGGGCTGATTCGCGCGATCTGCGCTTCCGATAAGCGCGACACGCCCGGATTGCTCAGCACAATCGTCAGGGGATCACTGAAGTACAACGGTGCACTTTGACATTCGTGCAGCGCAATCCGGGCGTGTCGTGCGACGCGTGTGGCCGATTCCCGGGCCGCATGCGCGTCATACGGGAAATTTGTGTCAATCCCGCAATTGCGGGTCTGCGAAGCGTCGGTTCTCCAGAACCGTCAGCGTGCGTCGCGCGGATTCGAGAACTTCTCGGTGCAGCCGGGCAATCAGCATTCCGGCCTGTCCGCCCGCCTCGCCCTGTCCGTCACCCGCCTGCGCGATGACCTCGCCCAGCGGGTCAATGACACGGCTGCAGCCGATGTTGCGCGCGCTCACCTCGCTGCATGCCAGTACGTAGCACGTGTTTTCCAGCGCACGCGCGGCGGTCATCAGCTTCCAATGTCGCTCCTTCAAACGCCCGCGCACCCATGCCGCACTGACGATGATCACATCGGCGCCGCGCACGGCCAGCGACCGCGCGACTTCGGGAAATCTCACGTCATAGCAGGTCATGACGCCGACATGCCAGCCGTCGATCTCGACGATTGGCGGCAGCTCGGTACCGGGGCGAACCGTATCGGACTCCCGCGCGGCGAATGCATCATAGAGATGCAGCTTCCGATAGGTCGCGATAAGAGCCCCGTCATGGATGACGACGAAAACGTTGGAGACCCGGGAATCCGTTGCGCAAGACGCCGGTTTGTCCGGCACCGCATCAGCCGCGCCGGGCACAGCATGAACCGTGCCCATCAACGTAATACGACGCTCTTCGCTGATCCGTCTCAGGCCGGTGACGAACGGCCCGTCCAGTGGTTGCGCGTGTGCGGCCGCGAACATGTCATCATCGCCGTCACGCGCGATCAGCCCTTCCGGAAGCACCAGCAAGCGAGCACCGGCATCCGCGGCCCGCCAGACATATCCGTCGATAATGTCAAGATTCCATTCCGGCTCCCGGCGAACCGTGAACTGAGCTACGGCGACCTTCAGCTCTTGCGTGCCATTCATGGCTACCGTTATATCAGATGCGCGGGCATGGTTCCTCATGAATCCCGCCCGCGACCGATACGCCTCGGTCTCACACCGCGAACGCCGACCAGCGCCCGTGCGTGTGTTGCACCTCAATCGGCATGCCGAACAGCTCCGACAGTCGCTCGTCGGTCAGGCCGGCCTCCAGTGGACCGGTGTAGACGATGGTGCCGGCGGACGGGTTGCCCATCGCGTCAATGCCGTCGTTGGTGGCGTCCTCGGCGGAGACCGGCTTGCGTCCCATGATGGCGATGTGGTCGAAGCCCGCGGGAATCTCCTCAAGTCGATGGGTGACCAGCACCACGGCACGCCGCGAATCCTCTTCGCCGATACGGCTCAGGGTGCGCATCACCTGCTCGCGGCCGCCCAGGTCAAGGCCAGTGGTCGGCTCATCCATGATGAGCAGTTCGGGGTCGCCCATCAACGCGCGGGCGATGAGCACGCGGGTGCGCTCGCCCTCGGAGAGCCGCCACATCTCCTTGCCTTCGAGATAGGAGACGCGGAAGTCGCGCAGCAGCTGTCGCGCCCGCGCATACTCCTCGTCAGTATAGGTGTCGCGCCACCGTCCGGTCACGGCGCTCAGGCCCGTGACGACGGCGTCCAGCGGATCCTCGAATTCGGGAAACTGCCGGCCGAGGTCGGCCGAAGCCAGACCGATGCGCGTACGCAGTTTGAATACGTCGTATTTGCCGAGCTGATGGCCGAGGATGAATACGCGACCGTCCGAGGGGAACGTGCGCGTGGCGAGCATGCCGACCGCGGTGGATTTGCCGATGCCGTTCGGCCCGAACAGCACCCATCGCTCCCCCGCGTGGATGATGAGGTTCACGTCTGTGATGATGACGCGCCGGTTGCGGCGGAATTCGACGTTGTCGAGCTTGAGGACTTCGTTGTCGGCGGTGTCGGTCGTGGGCATGTTGTGGTTCCTTGTCGTGGGGAGGTTTGCCGGCAGTGCGGGTTTGGAATGGTTGCGGTAATTCGCGAAGCCATGCCATCCGGCCATGCCGCGCATTACGGCCCCGCAGGCGGGGGCATCATTCCTTGCCCCCGCCTGCGTCGGATCGCCGTTACTTGTTCTGCTCGTCGAGGACGGACTGGTAGACGGCCACGGTCTTGTCGGCGATGGACTCCCAGCTGAAATGGTCGCGGGCGCGCTCGTAGCCCGCCTGGCCCATCTTCCTGGCGAGTTCGGGGTCGGCCATGATCTTGTCGATGGCGGCGGCCATGTCATGCACGAACTTGTCGGGATCGGTGGGCGTGCCGGTACCGTCGCGCAGCTGGTCGATCGGCACCAGATAGCCGGTCTCGCCGTCGACGACGACCTCGGGAATGCCGCCGGTGGCGGAGGCGACTACGGGCAGGCCACAGGCCATGGCTTCCAGATTCACGATGCCCAGCGGCTCATAGATGCTCGGGCAGATGAACGCGTCACAGCCATGCTCCAGCGCGTTGAGCTCCGGACGAGGCAGCATCTCCTCGATCCAGATGATGTTGCCGCGTTCCTCGTCGAGCTTGGCGAACGCGGTCTTGACCTCCTCGGCGATCTCCGGGGTGTCCGGGGCGCCGGCGCACAGCACCACCTGAATGTCCTTGGAGATCAGGTGCAGCGCCTTGAGCAGGTATGGCAGGCCCTTCTGACGGGTGATGCGGCCGACGAACAGCAGCGTAGGCTTGCTGCGGTCGATGTGGTAACGGTCGAACACGGCCCAGCCCGGGTCGTCGTCGGCCGGCGTGGCGAAGTCGCTCATGGTGATGCCGTTATGCACCACGACGACCTTGTCGGGGTCGAGGTTCGGGTACGCGGCGAGGATGTCCTCGCGCATGCCGCCGGAGACGGCAATGACGCGGTCGGCATGCTCGTAGGCGTCCTTTTCGGCCCAGGAGCTCAGATTATAACCGCCGCCGAGCTGCTCGCGCTTCCACGGGCGGAACGGCTCCAGCGAATGTGCGGTGATGACCAGCGGCGTACCGTGCAGCATCTTGGCGAGGTATCCGGCCAGGCACGCATACCAGGTGTGCGCGTGGGCGATGTCGGCGTCGACGTCGTTGGCTATCTGCAGATCAACGCCGAAGGTCTTCAGCGCCGGATTCGCGTCGGCCAGCTCAGAGGGCGTTCCGTAACCCACGACCTTCAGGCTGCCCTTCGCCGAGCCATCTCCGGGGATGGCGGGTGCATCGGCTTCGGTGCGCGGTCCGTCGAACGCACGAACGGTCACGTCGACCCGCTCGGCCAGCACCTTCGAGAGCTCTTCCGCGTGCACGCCTGCGCCACCATAGACATACGGCGGGTATTCGCGGGTGAGGATATCAACTTTCACGATTAAGGCCTCCTTCGTCGGTAACCTTGTTTGCGGCTACTGCCATATATAACTTTAGGGCATTGCACGTCGAAAAAACGCACAATGCCCATGTTCGTGTTGGCGAAAAATCACGCCATAATACCAGATAACTACCGGATACCAGGCTCTCACACCGCGGTGCCGTTGGCGTCCAGGTTCGGGTTGTTGCGGTAGTTGCCGGCCGTGAAGAACAGGCTGAGCACGCCGACGACGAACACGACGGACACGGTCAGGATCAGCCACAGCGGATGCGTGGGCAGCCACATCACCACGAAGAATGCGATGACCGACAGCGCGATCAGCGTCCAGCTGCCGACACGGAACCACTGCCGCACGGAGTGCGGTGCCTTGAACGCCTTGGGATCCTGATAGTTCGGGTTGGCCTCGAACACCGACTCCACTTCCTCATCGACCTCGGTGCGAGCGCTGGGCTTCCACACGCCGCTGTCATCCACGCCCTCCTGAATACGGCGGGACTTCTCCTGAAGCGCGTACTCGTCGAGCATGCCGGATCGGGCACGGCCACGGGTCTGGTCGTACTGCGACGGGACTCCCCGACGCTGATCTTTTGCTGCTTTGCGGCGTTCGGCACGGTTAGGCATCGTTACTTCTCCTGCTCGTTTGCGGATAACACTCCTATGTACTGTACTCCAAGCCGTGCCGTAGCGGCGGTTCGACTCGCACGACGAGACAGATCCGCAATCGTTGGCAATCACGACGTCCGAGCCGTGGTCGCGACACGTACCACCCCGCACATAGCCGGCCTCCTTCTGCGGCTCACCCACACATGAGCGGGCCATTCCTCCGGCGAGAACCCACCGGCACACAACGGGACGGGACTTTCGCCAGAAATAGGGAACGCCCGATATGCGACTGGGGGCCGGAAGTCCCTTGAAGAGACTTCCGGCCCCCAGTAGATGTCGGTACGGCGAACCGCCGGACTATCGAATCATCGCGGCAGCATCATCGGACGCTGGGATGCGGTGATCGGCGCGGGCAGCTCGGTGACGCCGGTGAGGTACTCATCAACGGCGGCCGCGCAGGAGCGGCCCTCCGAAATGGCCCACACGACCAGACTCTGGCCGCGGCCCGCGTCGCCGGCAACGAACACGCCATCCTGAGAGGTGGCGAACTTGTCGTTGCGGGCCACGTTGCCGCGCTTGTCCAATTCAACAGGCAGCTGGTCGAGCAGCGTGGAGGTGTCCGGGTGCAGGAAGCCGACCGAGATGAGCACCAGATCCGCGGGCAGCACGCGTTCGGTACCGGGCTGGCGGGTGAACGGACCGTTCTCCCCCGGTGCCACATCCACGACCTTCAGACCGGTGACGTGGCCGTTCTCGTCGGCCACGAATCCTTCGGACGCGGTGGAATCCTCAATGTGCACACGGGCCTGTTCCTCGTCGGAGCCGACGAAGTTGACAGAATCGGTGCTGTACACGTAAGTGCCGCCCTCCTCCATCGAGGAGGTCTTCTGGTAGAGACGCGCGAACGTCGGCCACGGCTGGTTGTCCGGACGCTCGTCCGGCTCCTTCGGCATGATCTGCAGCACGGTCACGTCCTTCGCGCCTTGACGGATGGAGGTGCCAAGGCAGTCGGAACCGGTGTCGCCACCACCGATGATGATGACGTGCTTGTCCTTGGCGGTGATGTCGTGCACGGGCTTTACGCCGTACACGCGTCGGGTCGCGTCGGGCAGGAACTCCATCGCGAAGTGAATGCCCTTGAGCTCGCGGCCGGGAATCTTCATGTCACGCGGCACGGTGGATCCGATAGCGACGACCACGGCGTCATAGCGGTCGCGCAAATCGTCCCAGCTGATGTCCTTGCCGATCTCCACGCCCGTGCGGAAGCGGGTGCCTTCGGCCTCCATCTGCTTGATACGACGGTCGATCAGTCGCTTGTCGAGCTTGAAGTTCGGGATGCCGTAGCGCATCAGACCGCCGATGGCGTCATCGCGCTCATAGACGACGACCGTGTGGCCGGCTCGGGTGAGCTGCTGGGCGCATGCCAGACCGGCGGGGCCGGATCCGACGACCGCCACGGTCTGGTCGGTCAGACGCTGCGGAGGCATGGGCTTGACGATATCCAGACCCCATGCCTGGTCGATGATCGTCTGCTCGTCGAGCTTGATCATCGTCGGCGGCTGGTGGATGCCGAGCACGCACGCCTTCTCGCACAGTGCCGGGCAGATACGTCCGGTCACTTCGGGGAAGTTGTTGGTGGTGGACAGACGATTGTAGGCGTCCTCCCACTTCTCCTGACGAACCAGATCGTTGAACTCGGGGATGATGTTGCCGAGCGGGCATCCGGTCATGCAGAAAGGAGTGCCGCAATCCATGCAGCGGGCGGCCTGTTCGGTGGTCCACGGCTGCAAGCCGGACTCAGCATGGACGTCAAGCCAGTCCTTGATGCGCTCCTCGACGGGGCGTTCCGCCAGTTCGCGACGGGTACGGACCTTCAGGAATCCTCTGGGATCTCCCATGTCAGTGCGCTCCTTCCATCACCTGCTCGTACACCTGTTCCCAGGCGCCGGGCGTGTTGAAATCGATATTGTCTTCCTCGGCCTTCGCCATGGCGGCGGTCATGGCCAGATAGTGTTCCGGCACCACGTGCGTGAACCGGGCGACGGTGTGCTTCCAATCCTTGAGGAGTCCGGCGGCGAATGCGGAACCGGTCTCTTCGACGTGACGCTTCACCAGATCGTGGACCAGTGCCTGTGCTTCGTCGTCCAGCGGTAGGAACAGCAGCGAGCCGTCCTTCGCCGCGGTCGGATTGACCTGGTTCATGTCCAGATCGAGCACGTACACGTTGCCGCCGGAGAAGCCGGCGCCGAAGTTGCGGCCCATGGAGCCGAGCACCACGACGGTGCCTCCGGTCATGTACTCGCAGCCGTGGTCGCCCACGCCCTCGACCACGAACGTGGCGCCGGAGTTGCGCACGCCGAAACGCTCGCCTGCACGGCCGGCCACGAACAGCTCTCCGGAGGTCGCGCCGAAACCGGTCACGTTGCCCGCGATGACGTTCTCGTGCGGGTCGAAGGTGACGCCGTCCTCGGGGCGTACGATCAGGCGTCCGCCCGACAGGCCCTTGCCGGCGTAGTCATTGACCTCGCCGTAGACGCGGATGGTCTCGCCACGCGGAATGAACGCGCCGATCGACTGGCCGCCGGCACCGTGGAACGTCATGTCGATGGTGCCGTCCGGCAGTCCTTCGGCACCGTAGCGGCGGGTGATCTCGTAGCCGACCATCGTGCCGAGCGTACGGTTGACGTTGCGGATCGGCATCTCGATGCGTACCGGCTCCTTGCGCTCCAGCGCGGGTTCGGCCATCTCGATGAGCTTGTTGTCGAGCGCCTTCTCCAGTTCGTGGTTCTGCTCGATGGTCTGGTGCAGAATCGTTCCGGGAACCGGGCCGGGCTGCATGAGCACGTTGCTCAGGTCGATGCCGTCGGACTTCCAGCGCTTGATCGCCTCGTTCTGGTCCAGGCATTCGACATGGCCGACGGCCTCCTCCAGCGTACGGAAACCGAGCTCGGCTAGCAGTTCGCGCACTTCCTCGGCGATGTACATGAAGAAGTTGATGACCGCTTCCGGCTTGCCCTTGAACCGGGCGCGCAGCTCGGGATCCTGGGTGGCGATGCCCTGCGGGCAGGTGTTCTTCTGGCACGCGCGCATCATGACGCAGCCCTCGACCATAAGCGCCGTGGTGGCGAAGCCGAATTCCTCGGCACCGAGCAGCGCGGCGATGATCACGTCGCGGCCGGTCTTGAGCTCGCCGTCGCACTGAACGACGATGCGGGAGCGCAGACCGTTCAGAATCAGCGTCTGCTGGGTTTCGGACAGGCCGATCTCCCACGGGGTGCCCGCGTGGCGAATCGCGTTGAGCGGCGCCGCACCGGTGCCGCCGTCATAGCCGGAGATCAGCACCACGTCGGCATGGCACTTGGCCACACCGGCCGCGATGGTGCCGACGCCGAACTCCGAGACGAGCTTGACGTGGATGCGCGCCTTCGGGTTGGCCATCTTCGCATCGTTGATCAGCTGCTTGAGATCCTCGATGGAGTAGATGTCGTGGTGAGGCGGCGGGGAGATGAGCTCCACGCCGGGGGTCGCGTGACGGACCTTGGCGATCCACGGCGGGACCTTGGCACCGGGCAGGTGGCCGCCCTCGCCGGGCTTGGCGCCCTGGGCGAGCTTGATCTGCAGGTCGGTGGCGTGCACCAGGTAATCGCTGGTGACGCCGAAGCGGGCGGATGCGATCTGCTTGATGCGGCTGTAACGCAGCGGATCCTCGATGCGGTCGTCGGATTCGCCGCCCTCGCCGGAGTTGGAACGCGCGTCGATCGTGTTCATGGCGATGGCGAGCGTCTCGTGCGCCTCTTGCGAGATGGAGCCGTAGCTCATTGCGCCGGTGGAGAACCGCTTGACGATCTCGGAGGCCGGCTCGACCTCGGAGATGTCGATCGGCTTGCGGTCGTGCTTGAACTTCATGAGTCCGCGCAGCGTCATAATGCGGTTCGACGTGTCGTTGATGTGGTGCGAGTACTTCTTAAACATCTGGTAGTCGCCGCGAGCGGTCGACTGCTGCAGCAGGAAAATCGCCTCGGGGTCGTTCAGATGATCCTCGCCGGTGCGACGCCACTTGTATTCGCCGCCGGTTTCGAGGTTCATGTGCGGGGTGGCGGTCCACTGGTTCGGGTAGGCCACGCGGTGGCGAATCGCCACCTCCTCGGCCAGCTCGTCGAGCCCGATGCCGCCGACCTGCGAGACCGTGCCGGTGAAGTACTTGTCGACGATGTCCTTGCTCAGGCCGACCGCCTCGAACAGCTGCGCTCCGCGGTAGCTCATGATGGTGGAGACGCCCATCTTCGACATGATCTTCAGCACGCCGATGGACAGCGCCTTGGTCAGGTTCTTCACGGCTGTGCGCTCGTCGACCTTCAGGTAGCCGGTGCGGGCCAGATCCTCGACGGATTCGAACGCCAGATACGGGTTGACGCATGCGGCACCGTATGCGATCAGCAGCGCGACATGATGGATCTCGCGCACATCGCCGGCCTCGACGGCCATCGAGATCTGCGTGCGGGTGTGCTTGCGCAGCAGGTGGTGCTGCACGGCGCTGGTGAGCAGCAGTGACGGGATCGGGCCCCACGTGTGGTTGGAATCACGGTCGGACAGCACGATGAAGTTGCTGCCGCCCGCGATGGCCTCGTCGACTTCGGCAAAGATCTCCTCAAGGCGCTCGCCCAGCGCCTTGCCGCCGCCGGCAACCTGATACAGGCCCTTGACGACGAACGGACGGTAGTATCCGCCGAGCACCTTGGCCTTGTCGAGCCGCTTGAGCTGCGCCATCTCGTCGGAGTTGATGACGGGCAGCGGGATCAGGATCTTCTTGGCGTGCAGCTCGGAATCCTCCAGCAGGTTCGGCTCGGGGCCGATGGCGGATTCGAGCGAGGTGACGATCTCCTCGCGCTCCCAGTCCAGCGGAGGGTTGGTGACCTGCGCGAACTTCTGGTGGAAGTAGTCGAACAGCATGCGGCTGCGCTTGGAGAGCACCGGCAGCGGGTTGTCGTTGCCCATCGAGCCCAGCGGCTCCTTGCCGGTGTTGGCCATCGGCGTGAGCAGCATCTTGAGGTCTTCCTCGGTGTAGCCGAACGCGCGCTGACGACGCTGCACGGACTGGCCGGAATGGCTCACGTGCTCGCGGTGCGGCAGGTCGCTCATCTCCACGGAGTTGCCTTCGACCCACTTACGGTACGGGTGCTGCGAGGCAAGGTTCCTCTTGATCTCCTCGTCGGGGATGATGCGGCCCTCGTCGGTGTCGACAAGGAACATCTTTCCGGGCTCCAGACGGCCCTTGGAGACGATATGCTTGTCATCGATCTCCGGCAGCACGCCGGCTTCGGAGGCGAGCACAAGGTAGCCGTCATCGGTGAGCTGCCAGCGGCCGGGGCGGAAGCCGTTGCGGTCGAGCAGGGCGCCCACCTGCGTGCCGTCGGTGAAGATGATGTCGGCCGGGCCGTCCCACGGTTCGATCAGCGTGTTGTTGTACTCGTAGAACGCGCGCACGTCGGGGTCGAGCTGGTCGTTGTTCTCCCATGCCGGCGGCAGCATCATCGAGATGGCGTGCGGCAGGGAGCGGCCGGCGAGGTGCAGCAGTTCGAGGCATTCGTCGAACGTGCCGGAATCCGAATAGCCGGGCGTGGTGATCGGCAGCAACGGCTCGAACTCGCCGAGCAGTTCGGAGCTCAGGCGGCCTTCGCGGGCTGACAGCCAGTTGCGGTTGCCCTGGATCGTGTTGATCTCGCCGTTGTGGGCGAGCAGGCGGAACGGCTGCGCGAGCGGCCAGCTCGGGAACGTGTTCGTGGAGAAGCGCGAGTGCACAATCGCGATCTTCGCCTTCATGCGCGAATCCGACAGGTCGGGGAAGAACGGGGTGAGCTGCATCGTGGTGAGCATGCCCTTGTAGGTGATGGTGCGGGCCGACAGCGACGCGAAGTAGATGCCGACCTCATGCTCGACGCGCTTGCGGATGCGGAAGGTCTTGCGGTCGAGCTCGATGCCCGCCAGCTTGCCTTCGGCATCGGCGATGACCAGCGTCTTGAAGCTGGGCATCGAGGCGAGCGCCTGCAGGCCGAGCCCGTCCGGGTTGGTCGGCACCACTCGCCAGGCGAGTACTTCCAGACCCTCTTCGCGCACGATGCTCGCGATGGCCTGCTCCTGCTGGCCGGACGTGGCGATGTCGCGGTCGAGGAACGCGACGCCCGCCGCGTAATGGCCGGCCTCGGGCAGTTCGACGCCCGTGGTGGCCCGCATGAACTCGTCGGGCATGCTCATCAGGATGCCCGCACCGTCACCGGTGTTCTCCTCGGCGCCCACGGCGCCACGGTGGTTGAGATTGACGAGCACTTCGATGGCGTCGTCGATGATCTTACGTTCCGGCCGCTTGTTGAGTGTGGTGACCATACCTACGCCGCAAGCGTCATGTTCTGAGCTTGGGTCGTACAGACCTTGTGATTTATGTATGCTCAAATCGAGCGGGGCGTGGAAAGTCACCGAAACCACCTTCATATCGTTTTGGCAGGATCTTGACAACCTGCGGTTCTTTTGTTAGTGCGTAGGAAAGAGTACCGCTCGGCTATGTCAAACACGTTTCGCTGTCCATATACCGAGTCGAGGTGTTTGTCAATACCCAATTTCAATGTTTCTCAAGCGATTCGGAAAATCTGCGGCACCCGTTTCGCATGTCAATGAGATGTCTCTTATGTGAATGGCGTGTTAAGTGTGACAAATATCACTGTCACTGCCGCCGGACCCCTTTGCCCGGCGAAGACGTCACTGCCCGGCGTCGTATGCGCGATCCAGATGCATGAAATCCGGCACCCGGTACCATTTGACCGTGTAACCGGCGCCATGCGCGCAGAACACCGAATCAGGGGTGTTTTCGAGATCGTCTCCCGGATCGTATCCCGCTTGTTCGATGACCTCGGCCGCATTGTGGCATGGCCGGTAGCCGTCGAACACGCACCCCAGATGGCCCGTGCCGTGGGTGTAGACGTTCACGTCCATGGCGTAGTCGCGCATCTCGGATACCGGGCAGACTCCCGCCAGCACGGCGTACTGGCCGTCCATCTCGGGTGGGTCGAACGTGCCCGACATGCGTTGTATGTCGGACATGGCCCGGCCGAGCATGTCCTGCGGGATGTCGAGCCGGAAGCGGTACCACGGTTCGAGCACCCGGCACCAGCCGGGATCGCGGGCGGCCGCGGAGGCGAAGGCGCTGCCGTCCGACGGCTCCGATTCGTCCGTCCGGGCTGTTTTGGCATCGGCTGCGGCCGCGTCTTCGGCGACGTCCTCCGCGGCGTCCTCGTCGAACAGGTCGTGCCGGGAGAAGTCTCCCTCGACCAGGGCGGTCATCAGCCCCTGTCGGATGGCCCGGTAGGTGGCTTGGCGGAAATCACCACCCTCCGTATGCTTCTCGTGCGCGCGGCCGGTGAGCAGCGTGAGCTTCATGTCGGTGATGGGGACGCCGATGAGCACGCCCAGATGCTCCTTCTCGGCGAAATGCGTCAGGATGAGCCTCTGCCAGTTGCGGGCCAGCACGTCTTCGGAACAGGATGTGGCGAAGGTCAGTCCGCTGCCCGGCTCGCCCGGCTCCAGCAGCACGTGCGCCTCGGCGTAGTGTCGCAGCGGCTCGAAGTGGCCGATGCCCTCCACCGCATGGGCGATCGTCTCCTTGTAGAGGATGGATCCGGGGCCGAAGCCGACGTTCAAGTTGAAACGGTCCCGCATGATCTGCTGGATGATCTCCAATTGAACCGCGCCCATGAGCTGCACATGGATCTCCTGCAGCCTCTCCTGCCATACCACATGCAGCAGAGGGTCCTCATCATCCAGTTCTCGCAGCGCGGTCAGGCAACGGTGAGGATCCTCCCCCTGCGGCAACAGCGTGTAGGTGAGCACCGGCTGCAGCACCGGGGCGTCGGCGTCGCACTGGTCGCCCAGCCCCTGACCGGGGCGGCTGTGCGTCAGGCCGGTGACGGCGCAGACCGAGCCGGCGGGCAGCGCATCGACCGTGGTGAATTTCGCGCCGGAATACAGGCGCACCTGATCGGCCTTCTCGTCGCCGTCAAGCACCATCTTCGCCTTGATCTCTCCCCCGGTGACGCGCAGCCACGTCAGACGGTTGCCATGCTCGTCATGCGACACCTTATATACACGTGCCCCGAAACGAGCACCCGGTTCGATCTCCTTGGTATACCGTTCAAAGCCGGCGAGGAAGCCATCGATGCCCTCCATGGCGAGGGCGGACCCGAAGAACACGGGGAACAGCGAGCGCGCGGATATCATGGCTTTCAGCCGCTCGTCCGCGACGGCGCCGGAGTCCAGGAACTCGTTCATGGCCGATTCGTCGAGCATCGCGATGTCTTCCATCGACCGGGTCGGAGCGCCGTTCTCGAAGTCCACGCAGCCGTCGGAGAACCTGTCACGCAGCTGGGCGAGCAGTGCGGCCCGGTCGGCGCCGGGCGCGTCCATCTTGTTGACGAATATGAAGGTCGGCACGTTGTATCGCCGCAACAGGCGCCACAGCGTCTCGGTATGCCCCTGGATGCCGTCCGCCCCGGACACCACCAGTATGGCGTAATCCAGCACTGCCAGCACGCGCTCGGTCTCGGCGGAGAAATCGACGTGCCCCGGCGTATCGATGAGGGTGATCGTCAGATCGCCGGATCGGATGATGGCGGGCTCGGCGAATATCGTGATGCCTCGCGCCCGCTCCATCGCGTCGGTGTCGAGGAACGCATCGCCGTGATCGACGCGGCCGAGCCTGCGAATCTGCCCCGAACGGTAGAGCAGCGCTTCGGACAGCGTGGTCTTGCCCGCGTCCACATGAGCCAGAATGCCCGCGACGATGTGCTTTTTCATAGCGTCCATCCTATCGGCGGCGAGGACGTGACGGCGGGGAGCCTCGAGCCCCTCTCCGGTTTGCGAATTACGGGTCGAAAAAGCCGTTATCCGTGATGCCCGCCGACTACTGCCGGTAGCAGCTGAGGAAGTCGGTGAGCTTTTCCGTCGCGTCCTTGAGCACTTCGATGCGCGGCAGGTAGACGATGCGGAAGTGGTCCGGCTCATGCCAGTTGAACCCGCCGCCGCGCGTGATGAGGATGCGCTTGTCATGCAGCAGGTCAAGCGCGAACTGCTCATCATCAGTGATGTTGAACTTCTTCACGTCGAGCTTGGGGAAGATGTAGAACGCGGCCTTCGGCTTGACCGCGGTGACGCCGGGAATCGAGTTCAACGCGTTGTAGATGTATTCGCGCTGCTCGTACAGACGGCCGCCGGGCACGATGTAGTCGTTGACGCTCTGGTGGCCGCCGAGAGCGGTCTGCACGATCGACTGGGCGGGCACGTTCGAGCAGATGCGCATGTTGGTGAGCATGTTGATGCCCTCGACATAGTCCTTCGCGATGGACTTGTTGCCGCTGAGCACCATCCATCCGATGCGGTAGCCCGCGATCATGTGCGACTTCGACAGGCCGGAGAACGTGACACAGAACAGGTCCGGGGCCATGGACGCTATCGAGACGTGCTGGAGTCCGTCCATCACCAGACGGTCGTAGATCTCGTCGGAGAAGATCATCAGCTGGTGTTCGCGGGCCAGATCGACGATCTGCTGCAGCACCTCCTTCGGGTAGAGGGCGCCGGTCGGGTTGTTCGGGTTGATCAGGACGATCGCCACCGTGCGGTCGGTGATCTTGCTGCGCATGTCATCGATGTCCGGGTACCATTCGGATTCCTCGTCGCACACGTAGTGCACGGCGGTGCCGCCGGCCAGGTTGACGCAGGCGGTCCACAGCGGGTAGTCGGGGCTGGGCACCAGCACCTCGTCGCCGTTGTCAAGCAGGGCGGACAACGACAGGTTGATCAGCTCGCTGACGCCGTTGCCGGTGTAGATGTCTTCGATGCCGACATTGGGCAGGTTCTTGAGCTGCGCGTACTGCATGATCGCCTTGCGCGCCGAGAACAGGCCCTTGGACGCGGAGTAGCCTTCCGTGTCGCTGAGCTGCCGGGACATGTCGTATACGACCTCGTCCGGTGTGCGGAAGCCGAACGGCGCGGGGTTGCCGATGTTGAGCTTGAGCACGTGCATGCCGGACTGCTCCATGCGGGCGGCCTCGTCGACGACCGGTCCGCGCACGTCGTACAGCACGTTGTCAAGTTTGGTGGATTTGTTGAAGTGGCGCATGGGTGTTCCTTCCGGTTCGTGTGATGGTGACGTTGTCTGGGGTGCGGGCGCTTGGGATGATGGCGTGCGTGGCGCGTCGGCCCGGCCGCCGGGATTGTCCGGCACCCGTTTCGGCTGCGCCGGCATGCCGGGCCGTCCGCGATCATGGCCGAGCAGCCATTGCTCGTCGACCTGCAGTGTATCGGCGAGGAACCTGAGCGTATCCGCGCGGGGCGTCGTCTTGCCGCTGACATATTGGCTGATGTGGCTTTTGCCGAGTTTGACACCTGACGCCTGGGCGGCACGCACGATGTCGACCTGTCTGAGGTGACGGGCGTTCATGGCGGTTCTCAGCCGCGTCGCGAAGCTCTCCAATGATTTCCTCAATTCACGTTGGTTCAAAGTTCAAATTCTGGTTCAAAAGAATATCACGGCTTTGTCAGCGAAACAACCTGAGTTCAATTTTATCTGTATTGAACTTCTCTCCGATGGACATATTTAGTTTGCTTACAAACCAAAAGGTGCTAGCACGGCAGCGAAGCTGCACGGTACGAGACCACGGCGGAACGCGAGAGACTGCGAAGCTCTCTTGCGCAAGGTAATCGAGAATCTTCAAGCCTGACGCAACAGGCATCCCGTCGACCTGCCTTCCAGCACTACATCGGGCAGAACACACGAAAGGAGTCATGATTCATGCCGTATTCCATCAAGCGGCTGATATGCTTTCTGGCGGGAATCGCCATCGAATCCTTCGGCATCGCACTCATCACGAAAAGCGACCTCGGAACCTCGCCGATCTCCAGCATAGCCTGGGTGACGCATTCTCCATCGTGAGCAAGGTGAAGTTCGGCACGGTCAAGGTCTGCTTCGACGTTTCACTGCCGGAGCCACTACAGGCCGACCGCGCCGAACATGCGCTCGATGACGGCGTCGTTGAGCAACCGGCCTCTCCTCGTGGCGACGGTATGGCCCGTCGTCGGGTCGAGGGTGATGAGGCCATCCCCGACCAGTGGCGTGAGGCACGCGTCGTCGATGATGCGCAGCGTTCCCTGCGCCGCATCCTGCGCCCGGTTCACCGCTTCGATATGCCGATTGACGCGGCCGATGTCGAGCCCTTCCCGAATGCGCAGGCCAAGCATAATGAGCTCTTCAAGGTTCTCCGTGGGCGATATGGTCTCATCGCCCGACCACGGCACACGCCCGTCGTTGATGGCCATCCCCCACATGCGCGGATGCGCGATGTCCCAACCGCGCATCGATGTGGAGGTTACGGAAGCCGAAACGTCTCCAGCGGCGTCGCTGTTCGCGGCGTCACCGTCTGTGGAGCTGCCCATAACCGTGTTGTAATGGCTGTGCGCTCCAGGGCCCAGGCCAGCCCAGTCGACGTTGCGCCAATACCCGAGATTGTGCCGGCTCTCGTAGCCCGGGCGCGACCAGTTAGAGATCTCGTACCATTCTAGGCCCGCCGCGGCGAACAGGTCATCGGCGATCTCGTATTTCGCTGCCTCGTCGTCATCGTCGGGCTTGGGCAATGTGCCCGCCGCGATCTGTCGACCCATCTTCGTGGTCGGTTCCACGGTAAGTGCATAGGCGGAGACATGGTTCACGCCAAGATCGACTGCCGTGCGCACCGAGTCTCGCCAATCGTCAAGGCTCTCCCCCGGCGCCCCGTAGATCAGGTCCACGCTGGAGCGCAGGCCGGCCCTGTCGGCCGCCCTGACACCGGCCTCCACATTGGCGGGCGTATGCGTGCGGTCGAGGTTTTTCAACACATGCGGCACGGCTGACTGCATGCCGAATGACACGCGGGTGAACCCTCCTTCCGCGAGCGCGCCGATATAGCGCTCGTCGACCGTGTCAGGATTCGCCTCGGTGGTGATCTCCGCCTCCGGTTCGATGCCCCACAGGCCGCGGACCGCGTCCAGCATCATTACCAGATCGCGCGCCGGCAGAATAGTGGGCGTGCCGCCGCCGAAGAACACCGTGGAGACGGGCGGCTCCTCGATGCCGTGCACGAGCTGCCAATCGCGCACGAGACGCATCTCACGCACCACCATGTTCGCGTAATTGCCGCGGGACGCGCCCGCGCCCATGTCCGTGGCCGTGTATGTGTTGAAATCGCAGTAGCCGCAACGCCGCATGCAGAACGGCACATGGATGTAGATTTCGTAGCCTGCCGCATCGCCCGCATTGGCGGGGGTTGTCGGCGTAGCCGGCTGAAGGCGGTCATTCGCTGGACCACCCCCAGCCAGCCTTCGGCTGTCAGCCCCCGCCAGCGGGGGCATATCAAAGACCTCCATCAGCCTTCCGTCTTCTGCGCGGCGCGGATCTTATCCTTGGTGTCGCGGTCGTTGCCGGCCTCGCCGGTGGACAGGGCCGCGATGAACGCCTCCTGCGGCACCTCGACGTGGCCGAGCATCTTCATGCGCTTCTTGCCGGCCTTCTGCTTTTCGAGTAGCTTGCGCTTACGGGTGATGTCGCCGCCGTAGCATTTGGCGAGCACGTCCTTGCGCAGTGCACGGATGTTCTCGCGTGCGATGATGCGCGATCCGATCGCCGCCTGAATCGGGATCTCGAACTGCTGGCGGGGAATCAGCTCGCGCAGCTTCTTGGTCATCATCACGCCGTAGCTGTATGCCTTGTCGCGATGCACGATGGCGCTGAACGCGTCGACCTTCTCGCCCTGGATGAGGATGTCGACCTTGACGAGGTCCGCGGCCTGCTCGCCGTCCTCATGGTAGTCGAGTGACGCGTAGCCCTTGGTGCGGGACTTGAGCTGGTCGAAGAAGTCGAACACAATCTCGGCGAGCGGGATGCGGTAGTGCATCTCCACGCGGTCGGTGGAGATGTATTCCATCGTGCCCATGATGCCGCGGTGGTCCTGACACAGGTCCATCACCGAACCAATGAAATCCTTCGGCGTGATGATGTCGGCAGCGACCATCGGCTCGACGATCTTCTTGATCTTGCCGTCCGGGAATTCACTCGGGTTGGTCACCCGGTGCACGGTGTTGTCCTCGGCGGTCACCTCATACGGAACGTTCGGCGCGGTGGAGATCAGGTCGAGACCGAACTCGCGTTCCAGACGCTCCGAGACGATCTCCATGTGCAGCAAGCCGAGGAACCCGCATCGGAAGCCGAAGCCCAGCGCCACCGACGTCTCGGGCTCGTAGATGAGCGCGGCGTCGTTGAGCTTGAGCTTGTCGAGCGCGTCGCGCAGTTCGGGGAACTGGGCGTTGTCGATCGGGAAGAGACCCGCGTACACCATGGGCTGGGGGTCGCGATAGCCGGGCAGCGCCTCGGCTGCAGGGCGGACGGCGGAGGTCACGGTGTCGCCGACCTTGGACTGGCTGACGTCCTTCGCGCCGGTGATGATGTAGCCGACCTCGCCGGCGCCGAGCGCCTTGGTGGGGGTCATGTCGGGGCTGATGACGCCAATCTCGATGGGCTCGTGCGTCATGCCGATGCCCATCATGTGCACCTTCTCACGCGACTTGAGCTCACCGTCCTCCATACGGATATAGGTGACGATGCCGCGGTACGAGTCGTACACCGAGTCGAAGATCAGCGCACGCGCCGGCGCCTTCGGGTCGCCGTGCGGAGCGGGAACCTCCATGACGATGTGGTCGAGCAGATCGGCGACGCCTTCGCCGGTCTTGCCCGACACGCGCAGCACGTCACTCGGCTTGCATCCGATCAGTCCCGCGATCTCCTCCGCGTGCTTGTCCGGCTCGGCACTGGGCAGGTCGATCTTGTTGAGCACGGGGATGATGGCCAGATCGTGGTCGATGGCCATGTACAGGTTGGACAGCGTCTGCGCCTCGATGCCCTGCGTCGCGTCGACGAGCAGCACCGCGCCCTCGCATGCGGCCAGCGCGCGCGACACCTCATACGTGAAATCCACGTGGCCGGGGGTGTCGATCATGCCGAGCGTGTACTCGGTGCCCTCGAAGGTCCACGGCACGCGCACGGCCTGCGATTTGATGGTGATGCCGCGCTCCTGCTCGATGTCCATGCGGTCGAGGAAGCGGTCACGCATCTCGCGCTCAGGAACGATGCCGCTCAGTTGCAGGATGCGGTCGGCCACCGTGGACTTGCCGTGGTCGATGTGTGCGATGATGCAGAAATTCCGGATTAGCGACTGATCGGTAAACCCTGGCTTGTTCTTCGGCTCAATCACCCTGATCCGGTTCCTTTCGTCCGTGGTGCTCGTTCGTCGCGGGCCTTTGGCATCGTAAATGTGACGCCATGTGCCGCAAGTCACCAAGTTTACCGGTCACCGTCGGCAATTTCCCGACGACACACGGAACACGGGGTCGGTTTTATCCGAACATCGTGGTAGCATGACTCCCTGTATGTCCTTATAGCAAACGTCGTTTGGAGAAAACGTGGCAAACATTAAGTCGCAGAAGAAGCGCGTGCTCACCAATGAGAAGGCGCACAAGCGTAACGTGGCCGTCAAGTCCAGCCTGAAGACCGCCATCCGCGCAACCCGTGAGGCCATCGCCGCCGGCGATAAGGCCGCTGCCGAAGCCGCCTACAAGGTCGCTTCCCAGAAGCTCGACAAGGCCGCTGGCGCTGGCGTGATTCACAAGAACCAGGCCGCCAACCGCAAGTCGGGCATGGCAGTCGCCATCAACAACATGTGAGCATGACCGTCTGACGGTCGTCACAGCATAAGACCCCCGCGGAACCGCAAGGTTCCCGGGGGTTCTTTCGTGTTAGCCGGCCACCCCCACCCGCCAGCGGGGGCTCCCGCGAAGCGGGTGGGGGTGGTCCGAAAGCGTCAAGCCCGAGACTGGTCTTTGTCGTCATCGCCGCCATCGTGGGCATCGGGATGGATGACCGGGCGTTTCAGATACCGCGACTCGCTGGGAAGATACGTGTTGTGCCGCTTGACCGCACCGGGAAGCATGATGCTGAACTTGACCGACAGCAGACGCATGACCACGACCAGCACGACGATCGCGCAGTCGAGCACCACCTCGGCCGTGAAATCCAGCATCTTCCATTGCACTCCCCTGCACACGAACACGGTGAGCACGCATCCGACCGCGGAAGGAACCGCGTACAGGTGCTTGTCGCGGATGATCATCGGCACGTCGTTCAGGAGCATGTCCCGGACCAGACCGCCGCCCAGCGCGGTGAACATGCCCATGAACACCGCCGTCATGCCGGAGGTTCCCAAATCGAGCGCCTTCGAGGTGCCGTTCACCGCGAACAAGCCGACCGCCAAGGCGTCGATGGTCAGCATCGACCATCTGAGCTTGTCCACTTCCGGATGGATCACGGCGATAGCCAGGCCCGACACCAGTGCGGTCAGCACGAACCCGCGGTCGGAGATGCCCACCGGCGGCAGGGAGCCGAGCATCACGTCACGGATGATGCCGCCGCCCAACGCGGTCAGCCACGCGGTGATCAGCATGGCGAACAGGTCATAGTTCTTGCGAACCGCGCATAGACCGCCCATCAGCCCGCTGCAGAACACCGCAAGATATTCGATGCCCATGAAAAAGGCATTGCTTTCCAGTGCCAGTTCCTCCACGTGCCACTCCTCGCCAACATCACAACCATCCGGCCGTACATGAGCCTACCGCAAGCCGGCTACCCGAAACTAGAATCGGCTCCGATCCGGGTCAGGATCTCGCCGACCTTGATCCGATGTCGCGTTCCTTGAACGTCTGTCGCTCATAGGTCAGGTCGATGCCGTTCTCCTTGCGCTCCACGCGCACGGGGAACGATCCCGGGGATGTGTCGCCGTGCGCGACCACCGTGTCATACTTCAGAGCCCGCGGGCGTTGATCGTGCGCGTGTTCCAACGTCCTTCGAGGAACGCCTCTCGAGTGAAATTGCAGGCGAATACGTCGCTCTCGCCGCGCACCGGTGTGACCCGGACGTAGAGGTCGGCGATCATGCGTTTAAGCAGGTTGCCGTTCGGGTCTTCGGGATTGAGCGGGCGGAACATCACGTGGTGGAACCGCTTCCACGACGAGCGGATGTACTCCTCCGGCACATGGTCGGCGCGCGGCCGGGCCTCGTTGCGGCGCAGCAGCTCGTCCAGGGGCACGTCGAAATCCTCCGTCCGCCAGATTGCCCCGTGCCGTGTGGCGAGCCGCGCCAGCTCATTCGCATACTCCGGGTTCGCATGCTGCGCGTCGGCGACCACATCCCAGCCGGCGTCGAGCGAGATCACGCAATGCGGCCACGTGTTGGCGGGGTCGGACACCCAGTTCTGCGCCCATGTCGACTTACCGGAGCCCGGCAGTCCGCGCAGAATTGACGTTGAGCGATTCCGGCCGCGCACCCGCGGGAGACAGCTGATGCGTGTGACCGTACAGCAGCTTGCGTCCGTCGAACGGCAGCGCCTGATCGTGGAATCGGACCGCGTCATCGGGCCATCCGTACGCGAGGTCTTCGCGATATGGGAAGTGCGACAGGTTGACCGTTCCAAGTCCTTCCAGTTCAACGGTGCCGTTCGGTTCGATGCTCTCGAACAGGTTCAGCGCCGGCTTGTTGTCCATCCACCAGTCATCATGGTTGCCGATGGCCGCGTGCAGATGACGGCAACGCAGCTGCCGCAGGCAATCCTTATGGGCATATAAAAACCACCCTCAGTCTCGCTACGCTCGACAGCTCCCGCCAGCGGGAGCGGGTTCTATACGAAAAGCCCCGCCGGGCTCGATCGAGCCGATGGGCGGGGCTTCACGTAGAACTGGACTGCGCTCAGCAGACCTTCCACATCCAGTTGTGCGGGTCTTCGACCTCGCCGAGCTGGATGCCGAGCAGCTGGTCGCGCAGGTCGATCGTGAGCTTGCCGGATTCGCCGTTGGCCACGGTCACGTCGAACTCCTTGGACTTGAAGCGGCCGATCGGGGTGATGATGGCGGCGGTACCGCAGGCGAACACCTCGGTGACCTCGCCGGACTTGATGTCGTCGAGCAGGTCGGTGAGCTTGATCATCGTCTCGACCACGTCGATGCCGCGATCCTGCATGAGCTGGATCAGGGAACGGCGGGTCACGCCCGGCAGGATGTTGCCGGTCAGGGACGGGGTCTCCACGTGGCCGTCCTTGTGCACGACCATCATGTTCATGCCGCCGAGCTCCTCAAGGTAGGTCTTGGTGGCGGCGTCCACGAAGCACACCTGCTCGCAGCCGTTGTCGATGCCGGTGTATTCGCCGAGCAGCGAGGCGGCGTAGTTGCCGCCGCACTTGGCGAAGCCGGTGCCGCCGGGGCCGGTGCGGAACCACTTGTCTTCCACCCAGATGCTCACCGGCTTGACGCCGCCCGGGAAGTACGGGCCGGACGGGGAGGCGATCACGCAGTAGTCGACCTCGTGCGGGGCACGCACGCCGAGGAACGGCTCGGAGGCGAACATGAACGGACGCATGTACAGCGTGTACTCGCGGCGGGTGGGCACCCAGTTGACGTCGCGCTTGACGAGGGCCGCCACGGAGCCGAGGAAGTCGTCCACGGACAGCTCGGGCAGGTACAGGCGCTTGGCGGAGTTCTGGAAACGCTCGGCGTTCGCGTCCGGGCGGAACAGCCAGGTGGAGCCGTCGGCGTGGCGGTATGCCTTCAGACCTTCGAAGACCTCCTGGGCGTAGTGCAGCACGGATGCGCCCGGATCCAGCTTCAGCGGCGCGTACGGCTCGATGCGACGGTCGCCCCAGCCCTCGCCCTTGGTCCAGCTCATGTGGGCCATGTTGTCGGAGAAGACCTGACCGAATGCCGGCTTGTCGATGAGCTCCTGGCGCTTCGCGTCGGATGCGGGATTGTCGTTCGGCAGCACGGTGAACGGCTCGGTGAGCTTGTCCAGCGCGGCGGAATCGTGATGATTGTTTTCTGTCATAACCACTTCTTTGATAACGTCGCCGTTTGCGTCACGGCGGCCAGATGGGGCAGTCGGCGCTTCTGGCACCGGCTCTGAGAGATACTTTCTCACACCGATGACGCATTCGGCGTGAGCTCGTTCACATTATGAAAAAAGCCCACGCTTGTGGTGGGCTTTTCTCAAGCGTCACTCCCGTGTGTCACGCGGGAATCCGATGTGCTGTGCGAGACGGATCACTTGGCGTCCGCATCGGCGGCCGGAGCGGCAGCAGCGGCATCGGCGTCAGCGGCCGGAGCGGCAGCAGCGGACTCGGTGGTGTCCTCAGGCACCTCGACGCTGACGACGGAGGTCTCCGGATCGTCCATGTCGAGCTCGGCGCCTTCCGGCAGCACGATGTCCTTGAGCAGCACCTTGGTGCCGTCGGTCAGGCCGTCAACGTTGACCACGATGCGCTCGGGCAGGTTGGTGACATCGGCGCGGACCTTGAGCTCCTGCAGGTCGACGAACGCGACGGCGGCACCCTTCGGCGTGCCCTCGACGAACACCGGCACCTCGACGTCGATCTTCTCGCCGGCCTTGACCTCGTAGAAGTCGATGTGTTCAACGATGCGCTTGACGGGGTTGCGCTGCACATCCTTGACGACGGCCAGCTTGGTCTGGCCACCGAAGGAGATCGAGAACAGCGCGTTCGTGTGGCGCAGGGCCAGCGTGGTCTCCTTCATCGGGAGCTTCACGAACGTCGGCTGGTCGCCGCCCGCGTACAAGGTGGCGGGGATGAGCTTGGCCACGCGCATGCGGCGCGCAGCACCCTTGCCGAATTCGTCACGGATGTCACCGGCGATCTTGATGGTGTTTGCCATAATGGTTCTCCTTGAGTGTTACTTGTCGTTCTGTCTATTTGACGCCACGACGCGCCGCAGAACTCCCCAAGGAGGGGTGGTATTCAACGCCGAGTCGATTACGGCAGACCCGTTCTCGCGAATCGGAATGCCCTCGCCAAAGCAACGAGAAACAATTATACGGCCGCGCGGGACATTCGATGGAACGTCTATCCCGGCAAACGAATCGAACGCCCGATCCGCCCGGCTGTTTCGTCGTCATGCCGTCATCGACCCCGGCGAGGCCCTACAATGGACGCAATGGGACATGCACCGAATCGGCTGGGAGGTTTGCAATGGCGCGTAACACATCACGGATAGTAGTGGGAGGCGGAATCGCGGCCTCCGTGGTAGCCGGCGCCACTTACGGGCTGGCGAATCTCATGTTCTCGTATGCGCTGGATGCACAGGCGAAGCACTCGATGCTCAGATCCGGCAGGGATGACGGCAAAGTCGCGGACAAGGGACCCCGGCTCGACGCGGCCGAAGAGGTCGAGGCGGCGGATTGGTTCGACCAGTCCAAGCAGCCGGTGGTCATCTCGGCGGAGGACGGCATCCAGCTTCATGGCTGGCTGTTCGATCCCGATTGCGCCGGTGCGAAGCCCCACCTGTATGCGATATGCTGCCACGGGTATTCGGGGCAACCGCAGGATATGGCGAAGTACGCGCATCGTTTCGCCCGTCTCGGGTTCACCGTGCTGGTTCCGGCGCTGCGCGGCCACGGGCTCAGCGAAGGCCGCTATGCGGGCATGGGATGGCTGGACCGCCGTGACCTGATGCGGTGGATATCGCTGATCATCGACAGCGACGCGGACGCCCGCATCCTGCTGCAGGGCAAGTCCATGGGCGCGGCCGCGGTCATGATGACCGTCGGCGAGCCGGACCTGCCCAGGAACGTCGTGGCGGCGGTCGAGGATTGCGGCTATGCGTCGGTCGGCCAGCAGTTCATCGACTGCGCGCGATCGATGTTTCACCTGCCGAAGTTCCTCGCCAAGCCGATCGTGACGACGATGGGGGCGATCGCGCGGCGGCGTGCCGGGTACGGTTTCCAGGAAGCCTCGTGCGTGGAACAGCTGAAGCATGCCACGATTCCGATGCTGTTCATCCACGGCGGCGCGGACGATTTCGTGCCATCCAGGGCTTTGGACGAGAACTTCGACGCCTGCGCGAGCATCGACCGGCAGAAACTGCTGATTCCCTCGGCAGGTCATTCCATGAGCGCCAGCACGGCACCGGTGGTGTACTGGAAGACGGTGACGAATTTCGTCACCCGCGTGTTCGGACTCTGACGGCAGCTTCCCGGCCGAAGCCGCCATGCACTCCGTCGAGCTGAATATGAATTGGGAGTGGCCCGCTGGAAATCCATCCAGCGGGCCACTCCCGTATCGTTTCGCTCCGTCCGCACCGGTGAGCCGGCGCGGTGACGGTTACGAGATGAGCTCCTTCACGGCGGCGATGACGGACTGCAGGCCGGCCTTGGCGTCGCCGAACAGCATCTGCGTGTTGGGCTCGAAGTACAGCTCGTTCTCGATGCCGGCATAGCCCTTGCCGCGACCGCGCTTCATGACGACCACGTTCTGCGCCTTGTCGACGTCGAGAATCGGCATGCCGGAGACCGGGGTGCCGGGGCGACGCGCGGCCGGGTTGGTCACGTCGTTGGCGCCGACGACCAGGGCCACGTTGGCGGACGGGAACTGCGGGTTGATATCGTCGAGGTCGATCAGCTCCTCGTACGGCACGTTGGCCTCGGCGAGCAGCACGTTCATGTGACCGGGCATACGTCCCGCGACCGGGTGGATCGCGTACGACACCTCGACGCCATGACCTTTGAGCAGGTCGCCCAGATCGGCCAGCTCGCGCTGCGCCTGGGCCTGCGCCAGACCGAAGCCCGGCACGAAGATGACCTTGTCGGCGTACACCAGCTGCACGGCGACGTCATCGGCGCTGGTCTCCTTCATCGTGCCCTCGGGGCCGTCGGCGTCGCCGCCGGCCGAGGCGCCACCGCCGAAGCCGCCGGCGAGCACGCTCATCAGCGGACGGTTCATGGCCTTGGACATCGCCAGGGAGAGCGTGACCCCGGCCGCGCCGACGAGTGCGCCGGCGACGATCAGCGCGATGTTGTTGATCGCCAGACCGCTCATGGCGACGGCGGTGCCAGTGCAGGCGTTAAGCACCGAGATGACGACGGGCATGTCAGCGCCGCCGATCGGGATGACGAACACCAGACCGTAGCACAGCGCGAACACCGTGGTCAGCACACACCACAGCAGACGCTGCTCGGGCTGCACGCACAGCATGACGAACGAGACGACGGTGAGCACAATGAAGCCGATGTTCCACACGCCCTTCGCGGGGAGGGTGAGCTTGCGCAGGAACTTGACGCCCTGCAGCTTGCCGGCGGCGATCAGCGAGCCGGTGAACGTGACGGAACCGATCATGATGCCAAGTCCGGCGGTGATCAGCACGACCAGCGTCGGCAGCTCCTCGGAGGTGAGGATGTCGTTGAGCGCGACGAGGGCCGCCGCGCCGCCGCCGACCGTGTTGAACACGGAGACGAGCTGCGGCATGTCGGTCATCTTGACCTTCTTCGCGCTCCACACGCCGACGATCGTGCCGATGAGGATGCCGACGATCAGCAGCACGACGGCGACGAGATGCTCGAAGCCGTTGCCGATCTCGGTGACGAACAGCACGATGAACGCCATAGCCACCGCCATGACCATGCCGGCCGCGGAGATCAGGTTGCCCTTGCGCGCGGTCTTCGGCGAGTTCATCATGTGCAGGCCGACGACGAACAACACGGCGGCCAGCAGATACACGAACCATTCAACGACGCCAAGCGGGTTGCTCAGCACTTCAGCAAGGGTACCCATTACTTGGCCTCCTCATTCTTGTCGGCGGACTTCTTCGATTTGTCGGACTTGAACATCTCCAGCATGCGGTCGGTGACCACGTAACCGCCGACGACGTTCATCGTGCCGAGCACGGCGGCGAGGAAGATGAACACCCAGGCCAGGAGCGAGGTGGCGTGCGCGGCGACGATGACGACACCGACGATGACGATGCCGTGGATGGAGTTGGCTCCCGACATCAGCGGCGTATGCAGGGTGGCGGGCACCTTGCCGATGACCTCGACGCCGATGAGCAGCGCGAGTATGAACAGTGTGATGGCAACGATGATGTCCATGGATTATTCCTTGCTTTCTGCGGCGGGACGTCCGGCTACGATGAGGGCGTCGTCAAGTTCCTCGTTCAGGTCGATGCTCAGACGACCGTCATGCACGAAGTGGGCGAGCACGTCGCCCACGTTGCGGGCGAGCAGGTTCGAGGCGGTGTTGGAAACCTCGCTGGCGAGATACGGGGCACCGATGATGGTCACTCCCCCATCGGTCACCTGCGTGCCGACGCGGGATCCCTCGACGTTGCCGCCCAGGTCGCTGGCCGCACAGTCGACGATGACGGCACCGCGCTTGAGGCCGTCCACGCCGGCCTTGGTCAGCAGCATCGGAGGCTTGCGGCCGGGAACCTTGGCCGTGGTGATGATGACGTCGAACCCGGCTGCCTTCTGGTCGACGGCCGTCTGCTGGGCGGCCTGCTCCTCGGCGCTGAGCTGGCGGGCGTATCCGCCCTCGCCCTGCCCCTTGGAGAAGTCGAGACCGAGATCGAGGAACTTCGCGCCCAGCGACTCCACTTCGCCGCGCGAAGCGGGACGCACGTCGTACGCGGTGACCACGGCGCCCAGACGGCGGGCGGTGCCGATGGCCTGCAGGCCGGCGATGCCCGCGCCCAGGATCAGCACCTTGGCCGGGCGGATCGTGCCGGCGGCGGTCGTCATCATCGGGAAGAACGAGCCATAGGCGTTCGCCGCCACCAGCGCGGCTTTGTACCCCATGACCGAATTCTGGGACGTCATCTCGTCCATGGACTGCGCGGAGCTGAGCTGGCGAGGCAGCTTCTCCATCGCGACACCGACAAGACCGGCCGCCTGGAGGGCGTCCACATACGCGGCATCGGTGAACGAGCCGAGCATGCCGATCACCCATGTGCCGGCCTTGAGCCGCGCGACCGTCTCGGCAGACGGACGGTCCACGAATCCGAGCACGTCGGCGCGCGCGATCACATCGTCCGCGGCGACGACCTCGGCCCCCGCCTTGGCGTAATCATCGTCGGTATATTGTGCGGCGATTCCGGCGCCGCTCTGCACCAGGCAGGACACACCTGCTTTCTTCAACCGTGTGACGATATCCGGCGTCAATGCGACGCGGGTTTCGTCCTGCGATGTCTCGTTGAGGACACCGAACACCACGGTGGCTTTCTGGGTTTCAGCCATGAGAGCCCTTTCTTCGTCGAACTCAAGCGTTCTTTGCTTACCGTTGCAAGTGTACCGAAGGAATCGACTTTTGGCGCGTTCCGTTTCACCTGACGAATGGCCGCGGGCGAGCGGGCGACCCACACGACGCTGTTTCCTACGCTACCGTAAGGTGAAAAGAGGCGTTTTTACGGGTAATATTTATGTGTTAAGCATTATCAGGCCTCCAAGGAGCGTCACGTGTCATTGTTCACCTCAGTAAGACAGCAAGCTGCGAATATCACGCAGAAGGCACTTCGTTTGGGAGGTGACTTCGCGCACCCGATCGGCGACGATTCCTCCAACGGCCCGGATTACGCGGAGAACGACGCTCTTGCCGCGAACGGCGAGGTCAGCCTCCCGAACACCGCCGAATGGGGGCCAGGATACCCGACCACGACGCTGATCGACAGCACGACGGGCCTGCTCACCACGAAGACCGAGGGCAACCCGCCACTTGACGAGGGCATGTCCATCTACGACATCTATGCGGACCGCGCCGAACGCATGGGCGACGAGCCGCTGTACACCTACAAGGACGACTCCGGCAAGTGGGTCACCAGCACAGCGAACGAGACGCTCGCCGACATCCGCAGCGTCGCCAAGGGCCTGCTGCACTACGGGCTGAAGAAGGGCGACGGCGTGGCGTTCATGTGCCGTACCTCCTACGCGTGGGATGTCACGGACGCTGCGGTCATGGCCTGCGGCGGCGTGCTCGCCACCATCTACGACACCGACTCCGCCGAGCAGATCCGCAACATCGTCAACAATTCGGACGCGCGGCTGCTGATCGTCGGGACCGCCGACATGCGCGACAAGGCAGAGGGCGCGATCGAGGAATGCCCGTCGCTGGAGACCATCCTGTGCATCGAGACCGGCGGCCTGGAGGAGATCAAGGCGTACGGGACCGCGGTGAGTGACGAGGAGCTCGACGAGCGCATCGACTCGATCAAGAAGACCGACCTGTGCTCCATCGTGTACACGTCGGGTTCCACGGCGGCACCCAAGGGCGTGGAGATGACGCACGAGCACTACTGCACGACCGCGCTGAACCTGCCCGTCTACATGCCGGACCTGCTGCACAACAAGAAGAACTCCGTGCTGCTGTTCCTGCCGCAGGCGCACTCGTTCGCCCGCGCGATCAACTACATCTGCGTGGCGAGCAACATCAGGATCTACATCGCCCAGGGTATCAAGACGCTGATCGCCGACCTTCAGGTCGCCCGGCCGTCCGTGATGATCGTCGTGCCGCGCGTGCTGGAGAAGGTGTACAACGCGGCGTCCCAGAAGGCCGGCCACGGGCCGAAGGGCGTGGCGTTCGCCGCCGCGGTGGTCGCCGCGCAGAACTACATGAAGGAGCTGGGTGCCAAGGGCAAGGTCGGTGTGCTGGCCAAGACCCGCCGCGCCGCCTTCGACCCGATTGTCTACAAGACGCTGCGCGACGTGCTCGGCGGCCGCGCCCAGTGGATCGTCGCCGGCGGCGCCCCGCTGGACCCCGAACTGCTCGCGTTCTTCCGCGGCGCGAACGTGCCCGTGTACGAGGGCTACGGACTGACGGAGACGACCGCGCCGTGCGCGTTCAACCCGCTCGGCGTGCCGTACCATCAGGGTTCCGTCGGCATCGCCTTCCCCGGGTTCGAGCTGCGTGTCGCCGAGGACGAGGAGATTCAGGTCAAGGGCACCGCGGTGTTCCCGAAGTACCACAAGAACGAGGAGGCGACCGAAGGCTCGTTCACCGATGACGGATGGTACCGCACCGGCGACCTGGGCAGGCTCGACAACGACGGCTTCCTGTACATCACCGGCCGCAAGAAGGATCTGATCATCACCGCCGGCGGCAAGAACGTCGCCCCCGGCCCGATCGAAGAGGTCATCCAGCGCTGCGAGTTCGTCTCGCAGGTGCTGGTGCTCGGCGACAAGCGCCCGTTCATCTCCGCGCTGGTGACGCTTGACGAGGAGTCGCTGCGCCCCTGGCTGGAATCCAAGGGCCTCAACCGCGATATGACGATGGAGGAGGCCGCCTCCAACGCCGCGGTGCGCGCCGAAGTGCAGAAGTGGGTGGATCAGGCGAACGAGGGTGTGTCCCGCGCCGAATCGGTGCGTAAGTTCATCATCCTGCCCGAGGAGTTCAGCCAGGCGAACGGCCTGCTGACCGCATCGATGAAGGTGATCCGCCCCAAGGTCATCCGGCGTTACGCCACACTGCTGAACACGCAGATGTACACCAAGAAGAAGTGACGCTCGACATCCTTCACGCGTGAGGCGGGTGGTTCAACACGATTTTGTTGA
>OLTD01000031.1_pt1 | contig 121045 bp, 122 predicted proteins | sample 1643231 | NCBI WGS metagenome assembly OLTD01 (sample SAMEA3136647, study PRJEB25190) | human gut metagenome | biome: human gut; feature: human-associated habitat; material: faeces | place: Austria | collected 2013
AATCTTATGTTCTTAGTGTATTAATACGTGTAAGCCCTACGGGGAGTAGGGCTGAGGGGGTGCAATAAGATCATGAATCTTATTGCATCTTAACGTATCGATGCACTAAGAACGGACTGAATCTACTGCTGGATGACGTTAAGATGCGTTAAGACGACGATGCTTAATACTGGCTGCGAAGACGATTCGAGATCAAGTATCGGCGCATCGAACGGGCGACGCCAAGGCCGCTGACGTCACTGGGCGGCAGCCATGTCAACAAATTATCGAGAATCATTGCAATCAGGCTGTTCTGCGTGTCAACAAAAGGTGATTCGCGCGCCGCCTTACACTGACTGCGCGCACCTTCCTCGGCTCTGGTTGTCGAGTCACAGTGCGATTCGCATATGACAGCCGAAAACGGCCATGTCAACAAACTCCCGAAAACCATTGCAATCAAGCCGTTCTTCGTGTCAACAAAATGGTTGCAGGGGAATTTGTTGACATCGCCGGCACGTGAGCGGGGCGCATTCGTTGACAGCAAGGCGCTTGTCGATCTGCAACCATCGATGTGTGAGGGGGTGAACGTGCGCGACCGTCACGGCCACCGCCTCACGCGATGATGCGCCAGCTCGGACGAGACCGGATGCCGTTGTGATGCGTTTAGAGCACGAGACCCGATCGCCGGCTGCCGGAAGTCGTCTTTCGTCATATTCGCCATCTCGCTCGTGGCGGCCCGGCCTCAAGTCTCCCGCTGGACGAAACGGGCGGGAACGGCCCCTCAGACGGTGGATGTCCTAATGGATGTTTCTTATCGCGACTGCGACCAAAGCCCCTATATGCCCCCGAAGAACGGCTTATAAGAGCATGCGGGGTACGGTCTCCGGTTTCGACAACCTACAGGCGACGTGCTCTCAGGGGTATTGGCCGAAGGATTCGGGCAACCAGTATCAAAATTGACGTTGATGTACTACGTCACGCGCGCGTATACGAATACCCCATATTTTCCCCTATATACAACACCTCTAAAAACTTATGTTCTTAGTGTATTAATACGTGTAAGCCCTACTCTCCGTAGGACTGAGGGGGTGCAATAAGATTATGAATCTTATTGCATCTTAACGTATCGATGCACTAAGAACAGTCGGAATCCTAGCGTCAATGACGTTAAGATGCGTTAAGGCGACGATGCTTAATACTGGCTGTCGGGATGACTTCGGACACGCCTTTTACAGCCGGCGCAGACGATCGGATTCAACCAGTCAGAGCATCGCATGCCGGTAAGCGATACACCTTCCGACCTCGCTCACCGGTCTGTCAACAAAATGGTTGCATCGGAATCTGTTGACGCGTTTGCGCGGGTCGTGCCGTCGTCCATGTCGCCGAGGACAGCCATCAGCCCCGCGGTGGCCGCGACAGCAAACGCCCTCCTGCTTATGGCTCGGGACGAAACCTCCTCCGTCGCGTGCCGTGTCAACAAACTCCCGGAAACCATTGCAATCAAGCCGTTCTGCATGTCAACAAAATATCTGTGTCGGAATTTGTTGACATATTCTCGTCCCCGCATACCCCCCCGCTGGCTGATACGCGCGACGATTCCGACGATGGTCGACCACGAGATCCCCGCCCCGCGTTTCAGGTCGGGTCGGAGACAGACTTCCATCCCGCACCATCCGCAACACGTAAAGAAGCCGCGTCAACAAAATAGTCCGGGCCGCATGAGTTGATTTCCAGTCACGCGGTGCCTTGCGGACATTCCCAAGCGACGGGTTCATCACGCTCGCCAGCCAGATTCCCTCGTATCCCCTGTGCCGCGTGCGGCGCGTTTAGGTGCCCGTCGCTGCGAGCGCTGATTATCGTCGTCTCCTCTCTATGGCCCCAAAGAACGGCTTGCAGAGGCGTCTATGGTCGGTCGAGACCGGCAGCCGGTTTTTTGCGCTGAGACTCCCGACGACCGGCAGTGGCGAGGATTTGAGTCGTACATGATGTCAGCAAATGCCCGCGCCGGATTTTGTTGACATCATGTCGCCGCTGTCTGGTCGAGAACACACCCCGCTTGTTTGACGATGGCCGGCGGCCATAATGGGCGAAAGATTTACGGCGACCAGCGGCAAACGGTATTAAGTACCGTCTTTACGCGCGCGTATACGAATACCCCATATTTTCCCCTATATACAACACCTCCAGAATCTTATGTTCTTAGTGTATTAATACGTGTAAGCCCTACGGGGAGTAGGGCTGAAGGGATGCAATAAGATCATGAATCTTATTGCATCTTAACGTATCGATGCACTAAGAACGCTCTGGAATCATGCGCAAATGACGTTAAGATGCACTAAGACGACGACGCTTAATACTGGCTGCCGCGCCCGCTCACACAACCGTCCTCTGGTCGCCCTCCGCGACATTCGCGCGTGACGCACGACATGCGGATATGACAGTCACATTGCACCCCTACCAGAAACAGGCGGTCCGCTTCGCACTCGACGTGACCCGCAACCATGGGGGAGCGGGCCTGTTCCTCGACATGGGCCTGGGCAAGACGCTCACCAGCATCGCCATCATGGACATCTGGCACGCACACGACCCCGAACTGAAAATCCTCGTCATCGCCCCGCTCCTGCCCGCCTACAAGACATGGGTGGACGAACTCGGCAGATTCTCCGACATGCACCACCTCGACTGGGCGGTCGCCTGCGGCAAGCACATGAGCGAGAAGCAACGCCGTCAGGCCATCGAACGCAACGCGACGGTCACGATCATCAACCAGGAGAACATCGCATGGCTGGACCGCACCTACCCTCACTGGCCGTGGCGCGCCATGGTTATCGACGAGCTGTCCGGCTTCAAATCATCGAACGCGAAACGCTTCCGCATCCTCAAACGCCGCCGCGCCGACATGGACTGGGTGGTGGGCTTGACCGGCACGCCCGCGGCGAAAAGCCTCATGGACCTGTGGAGCCAGATTTACCTGCTGGACGGCGGACGCGCGCTCGGCCACACGATCAGCGCCTACCGCGAGAAATGGTTCACGCCCGGCCGGCATAAGGGGCATGTCGTCTACGAGTGGAAGCCGCGCCCGTTCGCCTATCAGGCGATCATGAACCAGATCGGCCCGTTCTGCCTGACCATGCTCGCCCGCGACAAACTCCCCGCCCTGCCGCGCCGCACCGTCATCGACCATGAGATCGACTGCCCCAAGGACACGCGGGAGGCGTATGAGACGTTCCTGCGCGACCAGTACATCGAACTGGACGGCTCCAAGGTCAGCGCCGTCAACGCCGGCGTACTCGTCAACAAGCTCACCCAATTCACCGCCGGATGCCTGTACCCGGATCTCAAACTCGACCCGGAAGGCACGGTCACCCATCTGGACGACGCGAAGCTCGACGAGCTGCAAACGATCATCGACGCCAATCCGGGCGAGCAGATCCTCGTGTTCTATCAGTTCAAGGACGAGCTGCGTCGCATCCGCGAACGCTGGCCCGACTCGATGGACGTGCGCGACCCCGGCGCCCTGGACGCGTGGCATGGGAATCGGCTGACGATCCTCGCCGCACACCCGGCGAGCGCCCGGTTCGGATTGAATCTCCAGCATGAGGGGCATGTGGTCGTCTGGCTGTCATTGACCTGGAGTCTGGAGGATTACTTGCAGGCGAACGCGCGCCTGGATCGGCAGGGGCAGACGCGCCCTGTGCAGATCCATCGCATCCTGGAGTCGGATACGGTGGACATGCGCAAGCCGCTTGTGCTGGAAGGCCGGGCCAACCTGCAGGATATGGTCATGGATGAGCTGTCCCGCGATAAGCGTTAGTCGAGCGCGCGTCGCGCGTCGCCCGCAACCAGAGGGTCTGTGTCGTCGGCAAGCCGGGTCAGGTCATCACGTTTGAGGGCGCCTGATGCGATGGCGGCGCATTTGAGTTCCGTGCTGTCCTCAAGTGAGGCCGCGTAGGCGATGTTCGTCAGGTCGGCGCTCGGGTCGGCGGCACGCAGGTAGAGTCCCGTCTGGTGTTCGATGCGTTCGCGTTCGACGCGGATGCGCTCGTCGAAGCGGTCGGAGAACAGGAGTTGCTGGCTGGCTTTCTCGTCGTCGGCGAGCGGTCCCAGCGTGTCTTCGAGGGTTTCGATCTGTGCGTCAACGTAGTCGCCGCGCAGGCTGTCGGTCTCGTCGCGGTCGAAGATGTCCAGCCCGTATCCGTCGTTGCGGGGCGTGCCGTCATGGCTGATCGTCCACGTGGCGTCGATGAGCGCGCCTTCGATCCGGCTGTCTTCGCGGTCGGCCCATTCATCCCAGATGTCGTCTTCGGGCAGGGTGGCGCGGCGTGCGATCCAGTCCGGCAGGCTTTCGTCGGTCTCGTCGTCCATGAGCATCGTGTCGCCTCCCGTCCATTTCGGGTCGAGGAACCCGTGGGAGACCTGTTCGCGCCGGTCGTGGTTCACGATGCCCCAGTCGCGTACCGCGTAGACGGCTGGGGCATCGTCGTCGACGTCGGTGATGATCTCGTAGAGGCGTCCGGTGCGCGTGTTGCCGACGAGCACGTGTCCGTCGTACCGGTTGCGTACCGCGTATGAGTCAGGGTCGTCTGTGGCCGCCACCGCGTCGATGGCAAGCGCGTGCGTCTGGTCGTCGAGCCGGTCCTGGTCGTTGTCGCCGGGGGCGCCGAAGAACGAGGGGAGGATGTCGCGGCCGGTCGTGTCGTACTGGCCGCCGGTGGAGCCGGGCGAGCCGGCGGGCTTTCTTGGTTGTGTGCTCATGTCTTATGGCTATGCGCGTTCGAGCATGAGGCGGAATGCGGCCGGATCCACACCCGCATCCTCCAGCTCCCGGTCGCTGAGGCGTCGGGCGCGTTCCACGGTGATGCCGTGCGCTTCAAGCCAGGCGAGGTCGGGGGTGAACGGTTCGTCTTCGAACAGTTGGGTTTCGATGTTCGAGGGGACCGCGAACGCCGTCTGGTCGTGGAACGCGCCCTTGTCGCAGGAGAAGCTGCGCGTGTCATGGCCGGTCCACTGGCGTTGCAGTCGTTCCCACTCGTCGAGGCCGCCGCAGCTCATGGCCCGTCCCGGTGTGTTCGGGTTGCTGGTCGTCCCGTCTGACAGGGGCAGCCATCGGATCGAGGAGCGGGAGCCGTCCAGCAGTCTGCGGTGTTGGATGGTCATGTGGGCGCGGACCGCCTCGTCCCATATGCGCGCGCGTTCCGTCCGGTCCGTGTGCTGCGGTTTCAGTCCGCGGTCTTTGAGGGCGCGGATGTAGAGCAGGGCGGCCCGGTAGAGGCTGGCGGGGATGTGGAAGCGTCGTTGCAGCACGCGTTCGAGGCCGAGCCTGGTGCAGATGCCGCTCAGCTCCTTTTCTGTGAGTGGCCTGTCCGGGTGGTTGCGTAGTCGGGCGAGCACGCTTTCCTGGATGAGGTCGATGGTGATGTCGCGCGTCGCCTGGTTGTCGCAGATGAGTCGGGCGAGCCGGTATGCGGGGGTGCCCGGTCGGGATGGGTTGGCGTAGTAGTTGATGATTTGGCCCATGCGGGCGCTGGTGAGAGTACTGCTCATGATCGCCCTATATGCGTCCAGTGCGTGTATGGGGGTGTTCGGGGGGATGGTCTTCGGCTTGGGACAAGGCGACACGCCGAAACGCGCGTTGTCATGATGCCCGCGGACGCATAGAGGGTGTTGGCGGCCGCGCATGGCGGTGGCCGACTGTCGGTTCGTGACGGCGTGTCGCGGACGCATAGACGGTTGTGGGACATGCCTCGCATGGTTCCGCGAGAAGCTTGATAATCGAAGAGTGGTTATGATTCGTGTCCGAAGGCGACACCGTGCCCGTATGGGCGGCGTGGATAAGACCTTCGGGCGTTTTGGGGCTGACAGGCTTTCGATGGCCTGCCGGAGACCTTGTGCTACGTGCCGGGGACCGATGGGAGCAACCGTCATCAAACCCATCACGGAATAAACGCCAACACCGTTTCTTCTCAGCGTTTCACGCTCGCCGCGTGAGACCCGACTCCGCCATCTGCCGGTCGAACGGCCGGGGTCGGACAACCTGTGGCCGGACTGGTCGGACAGTCGGACGATGGATTCGTCCGGCCAGTACATGAACGTCGTCTACAAGCCGCGCGGGTTCGCCGAACGCACCCGTCCGCGGATGAGCGTCAAGCGTCGGATACGCACGTGACAGCAAGCAAAGGCGACAAGCAGACCAGACCCGAGTTCGATTCTCGGCAGCTCCACTAGGCGGGGAGTGCGCAACGCCCCGTCGAAACCCGGCATGTCCCACGTGCGTTTCATGGGTGTGCCGGGCTGGTAACAGCCGGATTGACCCATGCGTCCGCACCTGCATGTTCCGGCCGGTTCCGTAGCTCAACAGCAGAGCGTCCGGCAATAGGGAGGAGGCGGTGCGACACCGCCCGGAGCCACGTGGGTTCGCCGCCCAAGTGTGGACAAGCATGCCGGCCGACCAGGCCGGAGGGGAATGGTTCGAAACCGTTCAGGCGGCCCAGCCCGTGTTGTGGAGGCCGGTCATCCGCGGCCGGCGACCATGCGCCCACCGTGCGGGCGTATCCACGCAGGCGCGGAGTATCGCCCCTATAGCTCAGAGGAAGAGCAGCGGACTTTTAATCCGCGTGTCGGGATACCGTAATTCCCTGGGGGCACGAGACGGCTCGTCCGATCAACGGGCCGGCTTATGGGAGTGATCGAACAATCCCACCGGAAACAGAGGGATATGATGCGCCGGGCCCGGCAGGGTGGTTTGCGACCGAACCGGCGGCACGTTCAGAGGGAGCTTGACAGCTCTGTTTGTCCTCGACGCTGGCGGTAAAATCCACTCCGCCCTCCCGCACATCCCATTGTCCCGCCAAACCTTTTCGGGTTTGACGGGGCGGGCGCTCTTCTTCGGATCCCGGTCACCGGAGCGATATCAATGATGACCGGGACGCTCGCCCTTGATGGTCTTGACGCGGGTCCGAATCCCGCGAAGGGCACTGGGCCGCGAAGTACATATCCTCTTGCTTGCGGCCCATCCCGTGACGCGGCCTTCCTGGCTCATTGCCGTCATGGGATACGAGGAGGCGGGACTACTTCTCATTCCGCCTCACCCTCACGCCGGTCACGGGCATCGCGCCGGCCTTTCACGAAGCGATGCGGACGGCCTCGTGCTGTCGGGCGGCACGCCGAAGACTGACGTGCAACCGGGATCGCCGCCTCTCCGTAAAGAGCGATCCCACCCCGTCCGGCCGTCCTGTGGCGACCGGACTCGCCCCCGCTGATGCAACAGGTAGACATGGCGCGCCCAAACCGCGCCTAATGAAGGTTCGAGTCCTTCGTGGGGCACTGGGGTCTGCGAAGACATGTGGCGTGATCATTCGCACAACCCCGTCCGCTGTCGCCGGCCGCGCCTTCAGGTTCTCTTCTTCACGCGGCCGGCGACGGCCCCTTTCGCCCGGATCACCCTTCGGATGGTGCGGCTGAACGCGGGTTCGACTCCCGCGCCGGGCACGCATGCCGGCATGAGACAACCCGTCTCATGCCGTATCAAAACAGTCCAGTATGGTCAACGACTCTCCGGTCCGCCCGCACCGGTCCCCGGCATGCAGGGGAGCAACAGCGGGCGCCGCCCTTGAATTTCGGGGCAGCCGGTTCGACTCCGGCCAAGGGCACTTTCGGATACCGGCGTCAACGCCACCGCCCGTCCTTCGTGCATGGGGATGGGCGGAACGATGGTCGGCTGTACACCTCTATGGTTCTTTCGCTTGGTTCATGCCGTCCAGCGCCGATATCCGAACACTCGCGGTGTTAGCACAACGGCTAGTGCCTCAGCCTTCCACGCTGATGATGCGGGTTCGATTCCCGTACGCCGCTCGATACGATTCCACGCCCGCTGGGACGCCCGGTGGGATGTCATGACCGTGCGGATCGTGTCCGGTATGCGCGTTCCCGTTTGTTCGGCGGGCGCGCATGCTGTAGCGCCCATCATCTCCTGGATGATGCGGACAGTCCCTTGTCGGAGGGATCGGCGCGAATCCGATGAGCCTACCCGCCCAGTCGCGGGAAAGGTTTCCTGGAGCGTGGTCGACCACGCTCCTTGTCTCAGCTGACCCACATGTTGTGGGAACAGTCTCGTGGAGCATGGGCGTCAGCCCGTGATTCATGTCATGCCTCAAGCTGTAATCAAGCGCGTCCACCGCCGGCTTGAGTGCAAACCGTGGACTTACGCGGATACCGCCGCTGCACTGTGAGAGTGGTGTCCGCGCATGCTTTCGTAGCCCAACCGGTAGAGGCGACAGTCTAAGGAACTGTTCAGTCCGGGTTCGAATCCCGGCGAAAGCACGATGGGACCAGTGATCACATGCGAAACGCTGGGTTCCCGAACGGGAGCAGCTTGCAGCCGATGGCATGAGTCGGCCGCAGGGCAAGAACTCCTTCGCTCGCATGGCCCATCCGCCGCCTCTCATGCCGAGGCGGTTTCGCCGTCGTAGCTCAGTTGGTAGAGCAGCCGCCTCGTAAGCGGCAGGTCGTCGGATCGTAGCCGACCGGCAGCTCGCAGGAAGGAAACCCATCCCGGGTTTCCCAAAGAAGAAGGAGATTCTCATGACTGCACCAAACATCACCCCCCCCCGAAGCTCCGGTAAGTGAAACACAGCTACGTAGACGTGGAAACAAACCAAAGAAGAAGTCGCTGCTGAAACGCTGGTGGTTCTGGCTGATCGTCGTACTGGTGGTCATCGGCGCGGTCGGCGCCGGCCAATCCGGCGGCAACACGACGACGCCCGCTTCGACCGGCGGTAAAACCGGCCAGTCCACCACAGCTCCGGCGAAACCGGCGGAGAAGACCATCGAACTCCAGGCAACCGCCAGCGGCGAAGGAACAGTGATGATCTGGGAGAACGGGTCGTCCAGCAGCCAGAAGTTCTCTGGCAACTGGTCAAAGACCTACACAGGTGACGAAACCAAGGATCTGACCATGCTCAGCGTCTCCGGCGACATCATGGGCGGTGACGACCAGACGGTGTCCTGCAAGGTGATTGTCAACGGACAGGAGAAGGTCTCGAAGGACGCCTCCGGGTCCATAGGTTCGGCGACTTGCGATATCCCGCTGTTCTGAACCGTTTTCGTATATGCCCCGTCGAATCGGTCGCGATTTCACGCGCGCCGGTTCGGTGGGGCATTTTTTGTTTTGGTGGCCGGTAGGGGGCGTCCATCATGGGCGCCCCTTTTATGCTGTCTGCCACTCTTACAGCGGACGCTCGGGGCGCGTCATATCTCCGTCAGGACTAGAATCGTGTCGCGGACGCATGACAGCGCACGTCAGGCAATCCAAACAAAGGAGAATGCATGAAGAAGCAGATCATCGCAGCGACCATCACGGCCGCGACACTGGTCGCCCCCGCCACCCAGGCACTGGCTGACCAGCCGACCGCCGAGGCGCAGAACCGTCTCACCCAGGCCACCCAGGCCGCCGAGACGGCCGTACAGGCCACCCCGGACTCGCTGCCCGAAGCCAAGCAGGCCGCCAAGGACGCGAAGGACAAGCTCAACGAGGCCAGCCAGAACTTGAACGGCGCGAAGGCCGACAAGGACAAGGCCGACAAGGCCAAGCAGGACGCCCAGGCCGCCGCCGGCAAGGCCGACCAGCAGACGGCCGACAAGCAGCAGGCCGCCGACAAGGCGTCCGCCGACCTCGACAAGGCGAAGCAGAACGCCAAGGACGCGCAGGACCCCGCCAAGCAGGCCGAGGCCGCGAAGAACGTCTCGGACGCCAAGCAGAACGTGTCCGACGCGCAGCAGGCCGTCAAGGATGCGCAGCAGGCGGTCGCGGCCGCGAAGACCCAGGCCGAGAAGGACAGGCAGGCCGTCTCGGACGCGCAGGCCAAGGAGGATGCGGCGAAGACGGCGAAGGATGCGGCGGACAAGAAGGTCGCGGATCTTGAGTCGCAGACCGGTGACCTCTCGAAGCTGGAGCAGGCCATGAACGACGCGAAGAAGGCTTCCGACGATGCCGCGAAGGCGGCCGCGGACAAGGCGCAGGCCGCCAAGGACGCCGAGGCTGCGAAGAACACGGCGGACAACGCGAAGGCGGCCGCCCGGTCGGACGCTGACGCGAAGAAGAGTGCGGCGGACACGGCCACCAAGCAGCTCGCGCAGGGTTCGCTCGGCTTCTTCGAGGACCGCGGCTCCGACAAGGCCGTGGACACGCTGAAGAACAACAAGTACGCGCAGTACCTGCATATCGGCGACAAGACGAGCGCCACCGACCTTGACAACATGCTCAAGGCGCTGGACATCCTCGACAAGGGCAACGCGATCCGCCGCGAGCTTGGATTGCCGGAGTGGAAGGTGAGCGACAACCAGACGGCGCTCATCCAGATCGCCACCGACTACAACGCGTACCAGCATAAGATGCAGCATGTGTCGTTCACGGGCGCCCAGAACCTCGCGTTCGGCTCCACCACCCCGTTCGACGTGTGGTACACAGAGGAGAAGAAGGTGTATGACGCGCACCCGGAGCTCAAGGGCCTGAGCGCGTATCAGGTGTCCCAGAAGTACCCGGACCTGTACATGAAGGTCGGCCACTATCTGAACATCATCAACCCGGACATGACGCTCGCCGGCCTCGCGTACACGGCCGCTGGGGACATGGCGCCGGTGACGGGTCAGAATTTCAGTGCCGACGAGTCGGATACGGGCGTCACGGTCGCTCAGTTCCGTCAGGCGATCCTCGACTACCGCAAGAACAAGGACGCTGACATCAAGGCGTATTCGGACGCGCAGGCCAAGCTGGCCGACGCGGCGAAGGCCGCCAAGGACGCAGCCGACGCTTTGACCCGCGCCGAGCAGGCCTCCGCGCAGGCGCAGTCGGCCGCCAAGGCGAAAGCGGATGCGTACGCGAAGGCGAAGGCCGCGTACGACAAGGCGGTCGCCGACCAGAAGGACCAGGCCGCGGCGCTTGCGGCGGCGAAGGCCGACCAGAAGGCGAAGACCGAGGCGTACGACAAGGCGAAGGCCGACACCAAGACGGCGCAGGCGAAGGCCGACGAGTCGGACAGGCGGGTGACCGTCGCCGAGAACGAGGTCACGGCCCGCGAGCAGGCCGTCAAGCAGGCCGAGGCGAAGCTCAAGGACGCCCAGGCCGTGGTCGACGGGTACGCGAAGGCCGAGGAGAGGCTGAAGGTCGCCCAGCAGGCGTACGACGAGGCCGCTAAGGCCCTTGCGGCGGCGCAGGCCGACCAGAAGACCGCGCACGACGCCCTGGACGAGGCGGCGGCGAAGGCGAAGACGGCCGGCGAGGCATACGACAAGGCGAAGGGCGCGTATGACGAGGCGAAGACGGCCTCCGACAAGGCCGACGCCCGTGTGAAGGCGCTTGAAGCCGCTGCCAAGCAGGCCGAGGAGGCGAAGAAGGAGGCCGCGAAGAAGGCCGAGGAGGCGAAGAAGAAGGCCGAGGAGGCTCGCCGCAAGGCCGCCAACCCGGTCGTCACCGCCCCGAAGACCGTGCAGGCCGGCTACCATGTCGCCGGCAACGACGCGAAGCCGCTGGCACAAACGGGCGCGGACATGACCGCCGCCGTCGCCTTGACGGCAATCATGGCGCTGACCGGCACGGGCTGCGTGTTCCAGCGTGTCCGCCGGGCACGTCACGCCGACGGCTGGAACATCTGACACCCGTAAACCTTACGGCACAACAGGGGCCGGGATGCTGGTACAGGCATCCCGGCCCCTGTCGTATGCGGACGCATATCCCGTGTGTGACATACGGGATATGGAGGTGACCATGAGCTTGAAGTTCTGCCTGTATCCGACTGACGGGCGGATGCAGGGTGATGTGATATGCACGGCGCATGTGGAGACGTCGGACAACGATGCCAGCATCGGGATCATGGCGTTCAAAGGCTGGCCGTTCCCCGGCTTGTCGAACACGCTCATGAAGGCGTTGCCCGAGCATGGTCCCCAGGAAGAGGAGTCATTCTGCGCCGATTACGCGATGACTTTCGGTCCGGTCGAGCATATCAGACCGTTGGTCTCCGTCACAGTCACCCCCATGGGGGATTCGACGGCGGGCGCGGAAGTCGGTTTTGCGCTCATGATGGGGGAGTCGTGGCAGCGTGGCTGCGAGACGATACTGCGTCTCATGTTCAAGGCATTGACGCGTTCCGCGGACGCATGAGTCGTTCCGCAGGACCGGCATGACGCTGTGGATATCGTGTGCCCCCGCCTGTGGTCGTCGGTCTAACGTTCAATCGCATTGGCTTTGATGATCCTTGGATGTGACTGTGGATGTGATTTTGTCGCGGAATGCAGCGTATCGGTTTTGTATAGCACGCGGGAAGTGTAGTGGTGAGCCGTGTCTTGAATACGGAGGCAAGGACAACTGTTGTTCGACCGCGCATAGCAGCCTGAAAGACGATTCCCATATACGATAAGGATGCCTCTGTGGATGACCTTAAAAAATGGCTCAGCCGGCAGATAGACGACAACGAATCAAACGCCCGACATTGCCGGGACCTCGCCCTGCCATTGACCGCGAACAGCTATGCCATCTATGCCGCCGCATACCGGCGCGTGCTCGACCACATCGAAGGAGGGGACGACCGGTGAGCGGTAACCTGTATGTCGCCCGCCGGGACATCCCCGCGGACTGCCTCTATGATGTGTGCGGGCGTGAAGGCGATTTCGAGTGGGGCGAGTCGAAAGGCAGGCGCTACACGACTTCGACCGCCTTGAGCGGCTTGTACGCCGCCTACCATGTCAGCCCACGGCATGACTTGAACGGTCTGACCGGAGGCGAGGCGGCGCGTCGCATCACCGAGGCGCTTGCCGCCATCCGGCGCGCGGATCGCGGCAAGCTTGTGGACCGGTATGACACCACGCACGCCACGGTGGCGGGCGCTATCCTATGGTTGACTTCGGTGCGTGACTATTGCGCCCGGCATCCTGATTTTCAGGTGTCCTGCTAGCCGACCGCCACCCGGATGCCGTGTTCGCCTAGCCATTGCGCGGCCTGTTCGGCATCCTCACGGCAGACGATCCACGACAGCCATCCGCTGCCGCCTTCGTTGTACAGGTTGTTGTAATCGCACAGCAGCCGTTTGACATCCTTTCGGGTTTGAGGCTTGCTTGTCTGCTCGTTGAACCGTTCGACGACACGACGGTGCGCCGTGATACGCTCTTCGCGCTCCTGTTCCACGCGTTCGTCGATGCGCGCACGTACTGTCCCGATGATGTCGCGGACATCCTCGGCGTCCAGATGCCAGTAACTTCTTGTCGCCCCATGATAGGGGAGTCGCCGTTCCTCATGTCGTTGCGCCCACTCGTCCATGACCCGGTAGACGGTCAGGGTGCACCAATGGGGGTCGGCTTGGATGGTGTCGGGCATCCGCTGTTCCACTTGGTCGCTGTCCATGAGCCACCATGGTATGTCGAGCTGTCGGGCCAGGCTTTCGCCGTCATCCTCGCTCATGATGATGGTGATGTCGTCACGCCAGTCGAACACCGCGCCGGGGATGATTGCGTCGGCGCGCATGAGCAGATGACGATGAGGCATCTGCTGGTCGAACACAAGAACGAGGTCGCCGCGTTTCAGGTCGTCGAAGGTCATGCCGTGTTCGGCTTGCAACCGGTGCACCCGCTCCGCCGACCTTTGTCTGCGGCGCTGCCGCTCGTCGCGTTCGTTGCAGTTCTTCGACGATCATGTTCTTGTATGGTGTCAGGAGCCGCCTGGTCGTCTTGATGTCCTCGCCCGGCTTACGCACGTTCAGCATGGGCGTGTCCGCGCCCGTATGCCAGAGCCGTATATCGTACGTGTCGATCAGTGTGTTGATATCCATGCCCGGCGTATGCGTCCGCCGTCCCGGACGCATGGAAGACGGCAAGAGTGCGAGCAAGGAGGGGCGCCATGAATTTCGCAAGCCGACGCCGGTACGCCTCAAGCGATCAGATTGCCTGTCTACTGCGTTTGAGCGGGTGTGAACCAGTGGGGCAGATACCGTCGATACCCGACTGTCCGCATGGCAGGCGTCGCGCATGATCGACGCCCTCTTCTCCTGGACTCTCGCGCATAGTCCGGGAGCATGAGCACTCAGCCCCGCAAACCGGCTGGCAGCCCGAACTCGACGGGCGGCCAGTACGACGTCAACCCGTCCGCGAATGTCAGTCTGCCCGCGCTCGTCCCGCCGCCCGCCGCGAACTCCGTCCGAAGGACGCTCCCCGCCAGGGCGCCGGCGCGCGTCTGGTCCGAGACGGGCGGTGTGCGCCAGCGCAACCAAGCGAGCGACCCCGATCCGCGTATCCGGTTTCAGCTCGCCTGCAACCCGTATGCGGACCGGCTTGTCCTCGCCGACCTGGCCGGGGATGACAACGTGCATGTGCGCCGCGCCGTGGTCTATAATCGCGCCGTATCGAACAAGGTGCTGCGTCGATTGTTGGACGACCCGGATGCGCGCGTGCGCTCGAACGCCATCGAACAGGCGGGCATGCGCGACGACCTGGAGGAGAGTACAATCAAGCGCATGCTCGCCGAGGATCGTCCGCGCACGATCCGCCTGCTTTTGTCCGGCCGGCAATTGTTATCCTGGCGTCAGCAGCGGGAGATCATCGCCGGACTGCCCCATCGTTGGCCGTGGCAGCGTGGCTGCAACCGGGTGCTGTCCCTGTTGTTGAGCGCGCATCAGATGATGCTGCGCTGATGTAATGTCATCGTTTGAGATGATTGTCGAACAAGGCGATTACGGCGGGAGGAATATACGCCAACATACCAGGTGAGCATTGACTGTAGACCATGGTGCGTAGGGTGGGAATGTCTGTCGTAGCAATTCCGCCCGGCCAAGTCACGGCGCTCATGTCAGGCGTGCCGTAATCGCCGGGTGGAGTCACGCATACCATCCAGTATGATTCAATGCCATATTGTTTGAGCAGAGGCGCCCAACGCTCACGCTGTTCCCACATGTTCGGACTCATCGTCAGCCATGGCTTGCCCGTAGAGTCGGCGACGAACGCGCGCCGGATCCGGCTGACACGGACTAGATGCCATTCGCCTAACTGGGCATACACCGTGTCAGCGCCGCCTTTATAGCATTTCGCATCAATAAACCATGCGACCATTCGTCCGTTGGGACGCATGCCGAGCAGCACACAGTCGATATCGCTGACTGTCAGTCTGCCGTATTCGTCAAATCCGTATAGACTCCACCAAGACAGAAAAGGCGGATGTTCTCCCAAAATGGCGCGTGCCAGTATGGTTTCGCCTTTTTCGCCGGCTCGGATCTGTCGCTCATCGAATTCCGAAGCCTCCTCCAGTCCCAAACCCGGTTCTCCTCGCAATAATCCTTGATTGCTGAGCGAACGCAAATCGGAACAATCCGAGTGGATGTCAAGCAAGCTGTATTGGTAACTGGCATCACGGCCGACGACCTGCCATCCGTTCCATCCATGTCGGTCGGTGATGATGGAGAATATTTTTGCTACACGCGACACCAGCTTGGGATCAGGTTCCTCCCATGCCTGCTGCGAACGATGCGAAGGGAACTTAGGTCTCGTACGAAGTCAATGCAATGCACGCCCTGAAAGTCGCAGCATTCGTATGAGGAGCCAGATGGGCAGTACGATAACCACCAGTATGATGACAATGAGAAACGTGATCATGGATGGTTCTCCTGTATTTCGACGAGATTGCAATCATTGTATCGTAATCGTCGTCAGGGAATGCGAGACGCATAGACAGGCGATATGACGACTACGTTGTATCTCGATCAGGATGACATCGACCACCTGCTGCCCGCCGCCGTCGCCTATGCGATGGGACGCGGCACCTACGCGGATGATGCTGTGTTCGGTGTAGTGCGCGACAACTGGCATGTCATGTCGCCCGACACACAGATTGAACTGGCCGACCGCATCATCCATGATGGTGAGGCTCCGGTCGCATGGAAGCGCATAGCCATGCAGGCGCGAGCGAACCCGCAGTATCACGGCTCCCAGACGCTGCGTTTCCAGCCGCTCGACCGTGGAATCATGCTGTTCAGCGCGTTCCGGCACGACATGCGATCCGACGACCCGGATATCCCGAAACGTTGGGAGTGGTACGCGCGCGAGCTGCCGTGTCTGTACGAGAATCATTGGAACCTGAACACGGCGCGCGACCTGTTGTGGGAGAACCTGATACCGCTCGACGAGCCGCTTGGGGACATCCGGCCTGCGTCGAATCGTGCCGAGCCGGCGGATGACCGGTGGGTCGGGTTCTTCCGGCTGATGCGCGACGGCCGGGTCAGCTGACGTGTTCGCCTTGCTTCCGTTCACTGTCGCAGATCCGCATGGTCTCGCGTCGTCGTTGCGCGTGAAGCAGTGACCGACAAGATACGGTGATGGTGCCGGATTCCCAGACGACGGCCTCTTCGATGGTGATATGCATGTCCGCGCACACGGACAGTGGCAGGGTCGCATGCATCTGATACGTTTCGCCGGCGCGAATGACGTTCGCTATCAATATGTCCTTGTCAGACACAGTGGCGAGACGGACTTCGTACAGTGGCGTTAGACCCGTGTTGGTGATGGTGGACCACCATTGGGTTCGTTCTGCAAGCCGGTCACCCACTGCACCAATAAGCGCATACGAGGCGTGCGGACGCATATTGGCTATCGACAGCAGAACGTTGACTGCGGCGACCATGGAAACCGTAGCGCAGATTGCCGAGACAAGGGGAATGGTCATGAGACCTATCATGTGGCTGAGGCGTCGACTATCACATGCGCGTTCCGACACGATGCCGCGATATGTCCGACCGGAGACCGGCATCACCTCATGCCGCATCAGGATTCCCGACGGAGTGCGACGTGACGTGTTCCGCCAATACCTGATGATAACGATATCCACCTGGTTTGCGGGTGGCATTTCCATCCACGAGCGCGCGGACGGAACAACATTGTCGTTCATGGTCTCTGACCAGCATGGCATGACGGATGCGATACTCCAGTATCGGCTCGATTGGCTGATGGGATTGACGTCACCGCCCGAACACCGAGAGGAATGGTCGCCATTGCCCGTACAGGCCGCCGAGTATGCGCGTGGACATTCCGAATCCATCGGCGGATGGCGGGCGGTGATCAGGTGATGGAGATGAGCGAGACGTGTCTGACCGGTTTCGGCGGCGAATACAAGCTGGACTGGCAGGGGCGCCTGATACGCGTCACGCCACCCCGCAAGACGATGGGCCGTGTATATCGGACACGTGACGGACGCACGTGGCGTTGGGTAAGCGCGGACGGGCGGCGTTCGCCACGCCGGCACGCGTCGGCCGTCGAGGCGGCGCGTGCGTTGGAGGCGTTCCTGTACCGCACCCCTATGAAAGGACTGATCATGGCCGACACTATTGCCGCGATCCGTGACATGGAGCGGTTCCGCGCGGGCGTCATCGGGGATTGGGGGTTCGACTCCCATGGCGTGTTCGCCGAGGCCCTGCGGTTCATGAGCGCCGTCGACGCATCCCGGCGCGAGCGCATGGAACAGGCGTTGCACGAGCTTGACCGCAGCGTGATCGCGTTCGAGACCACGCTGCTGCCCGATGGGCGGATGCCGATCAGGTGGGTACGCCGTATCCCGGTTGGAAGTGCCCCGTGCAGCTGAACCATATCGGGGATGACGAGAGCGCCGCCAGGGATCTGCGGAGTCTCAAGCGTGTCATCGACGACGAGAGACACGGGCAGTGGGGCTTCTGGTGCGCCGCCATCCAACGGCTCGACTCCACGGTCACGTCGAACCCTGCGGTGCAGGAGGCATACGCGGCCATGACCGCGGCGGCGGGCCGTGCGGTCTCTCTCGCCGACGGGTGGGCGGATGCGCTCGCGGACGCATGATGTTCGTGAACGCCACACAACAAGAGGAGAACATCATGAACATCGCACAACAGCTCATCAAGGCCGGATTCGCCCCGAGCCTCATCGCCGACTTCACAGACGCAGGCATCGACCTCGAACACGCCTACATGCTCGACGACGTGACTCAAGCCGCCGAGAACGCAGCACTCGAAGCGCTCGACCACCACGATACCAACGACAACCTCAACACGTTCTCCATCCCCGTCGGCAGGCAGGACAGGTTCGCCAAATCCGTCGCCAACGGCATCACGAACACGCTCGACAACGAGGACGAAGAGTTATGACGGATTTCGACACCCAGTTCCTCGACCACTTCACCTACGCCGCCCGCGAGGACGACGGCTACGGCCCCGACCATCCACGTCTCGGCGACAAGGGGCAGCTCGCCCGGCTATCCGGCCTCGGTTCTGTTCTTGACGTCAAGGACTTCGAGGTGGCCTACGACCGGTTCGGCCTGCCGGGCATGCGCACCTCACAGACCATCGGCGGGCGCGAGTGCACCGGCATGCTGGGCATGCAGGATGTCTTCGCCGACGAACGGCTGCACGTGACGCTCACCGAACGCAAGCCAGGCGACGCCTTCCGTGAACGCGGCCGACAGTACCGCTACGCCCTCGAAGGGGTCGGCTACCGGCTTGACCCGCCATTCGAGGAGCATGTGACCCGCGTATATGCCCTCGCCGGCAGCAATACGAAAAACCCGGTGCTGGGTTTGTTCGACTTCAGCACCGACATGCCTGTGACCGGCCCCGGCACGAGCGTCAAGGAACTGCTGAAATATATCGGATACCAGATCGAACAGGCGGACAAGAACGACCATAACCATGAGTGACATCAAGAGCATCATCAAGCATGAGCTTGAGGACGGCGGCTATATATGGATGGAGGATTCGACATCCCGGTTCAAGGTCGTGGGCGAGAACGGCACCTTGGAGCTCGCGCCCATCACGCTCGCCGGCTTCCCCTATATCGCGTTCGGTATGAACGCGCAAGGCCGTCCGAGCGTCAACGGGACCATCTCGCTCTGGTATGCCGATGAGACGAAGGCGCGCGCCCTGGTGAGCGGTGTGCTCGCCAACATCATCAGATGAGCGGCGTGCAGGTCGAACGTCGTTGCGGCATGGTCACGGGCGCGACATGCCGCAACGTGGGACTCTCATGGCTGCCCGCCGGCGGCCGGCATGGCACCCGCACGTGGGTGCTGTCCACGCAGAACGGCGACACGACCCGCCGCATCCGGCTGAGTCCCAACGAAATCGGCGCCCTGACAGACATACTGCGGATGCTTGCGGACGGTGAGCGCGCGACGGACGCACAGGCCGGACAGACAAACGAAAGGAACACGCGAATGACCATCGACGAACTCATCGAACAACTGCGGAAATTCAAGCACGACGGCATCAGCGGGAAACCCCGGTAATCGTGGACTGCTACGACATTCCAGACGGCTACCGCAGCATCGCCGGGCTTGAAGCCGCATCACGCAATCTCGACGACATGCCCGAAGACCTGCTCGAAAACAGCAAGTCACAGTTCTTCCTCTGCGTCACCTTGTAAGAGAGCATATCGTGATCACCAATGAGTTTATCAACCGGAGTCCAAAACAAGAGGATGAACCCATGAAACCGCTTGACGAATTTCTGGAACACCAACTACTCGACCGGTTCCAGTACGATGACCGCCATGACGAAGGGTGGTACGGCCCGGATTCGCCGCGCGTCGGCGACAAGGGCTGGATCACGTGGGAGTATCTGACTGGCGACGAGGGCGTGTCCCGCCCGTTCGAGATCGTACGCGACGACGAGCACGTCCGCTCCGAGGGGACGGGACTGCCCGTGCTCATGGTCGGCATGATGGACGACGGACGTCGGGAGTGCGCGATCCGCGACGGTGAAGACGTCAGCTACATGAGCCTGTTGGAGGCTGATCTTGACGGCGGCGCGTCGCTGACGCTCATGGAACGCGCTTACGGTCACGCCCGATGGCACGGAGACATCCATCTCGAAGGCTGCCCCATCGACTTGTACGCGCCGGACGGGAAACCGGTAGGCGCCGTGGGCGCCCGCCAGACCGAACCGGGCGAATGGCGGATATACGACATGTACGATGGCAGACCACTTGACGGTGCACTGGGCGAAACCATCACGGACGCACTGCGCCGGTTCGGATACGAGTTGGAGGAATCATGACGAGTCCGGGTGTGCGCAGACTGTATTTCGACGACGACAAGGGTAATCTGCACGTGTTCGACGGGAAGGATGCATTCTGGCGGTGGTATGGCGCTCCAAACCAGTACCGCGACCCGCTGCAGACGCCTCGGGTTTGGTCGAAGGAGGCGCGCACGCGCATCGCCAAAGCCGTCGGACTGCCGGCCGTCACGGCCATCGACAACCTGTTGGACGCCTACCGTTCCGTATATCCGAATCGCGTGCATCCGGTCGAGGATGATGGCGAACGCATCCAACCGGAACGGGATTGGCTGGAGTTCCGCGAGCACAACACGTGGGAGGGTGAGACATGGTACATGTATGTGCGTCTCGAATCCGAATCCGACCGACAGCTGGCTGAACGGCTGTGCGCCGAATGGGGCGACAACTACGGAGAATGGAAGCTGGACACGTGGCAGCAGCATCGCGTTGACTCATGGTGCAACATCCCCTACGGCAGCTACATGCCCTGCAACCAGCAGACCGTCATGGATGATCCGCTGCGCGAACGGATCAGCGGCCTGCTTGACATGCTCGAACACCCGTTGCCCGACCGGCTCGAACAACGGCACCGCATCCAGGACACGGTGTACAAAATGCAGCTTTTCTAAGGAGTGGAATCATGAGCAACGAACATCACAGCCTCTCTGGCAGGTGGACGGCCGCGAGGGGCATGTCGAATTCGACCGCACCAGACGGCCGACCATCCGGGGGAGCCGTCCGGGGACGCATGCCATTGGACGTGAAGACGATATTCAAAACCGGGGATGGCCGGGAATCCGAATCGCTGGACGAGGTCCGACTCCATGAGGGGCATCCGGGCATGAAGCCGCGCGAACGGATCGCGTTCTGCGCGTACGGCAGGGATCGCACGCATTTCGTCGAACCGTGCCGTGAACACCCCGGACCCGCCGACAGCGACACGAAAGTCGCCAACGTCACGACGATAAAGGAGAACTGAACGATGCGTATAAGCGAACTCATCAAACGACTCGAAAACGTCAGATCCGAGCATGGCGACCTGTATGTGCTGATCGGACAACCCGACTCTACGGGCGAGGGCGATGACGATCTGGCTGACATGACCGGCGAATGCATGAACGTGGAAACAATCCACAGCGTGTTCCAGCACCGCGTTCGGTGGGGGCAGGTCCTGGAGGAAGGCCGTCTGGTGCATGGATGCCGCCCGTTCGTGGTGCACCTTGACGATGGCGGCATACGGCGCGAGGAAGGCGTGATCCGCCCTATGCTCGTCATCACCGGGCCGGATGGCTGCGGCTGGCAGAGCACGATTTCCGAACGCTACGACCTGAACATCTACCAAGGCGACGGATCGGAGGGAACCCATGGCTGACATCACGAGACCGACGGTGGAACGGCATTCCTGCGACATCAAAGGCTGCGCAAGTCTCTCCACGAACCCTTTGTACTGGGGGGTCAGCTTCCCGATAGTGGCGGACGACAACTATGACGACGGCTCCTATTTCGGCGGCACGCGCACCCGGATCATCAACCGAGACATCGATTTGTGCGACTATCACGCCGGCCTTCTGCTCGCCCTGCACGGCGAGCACACGAGCAACTACGCGAATCGATGGCTTGACGACGAGCCCGAACTCGAAGCCCACGGCACCAAACACAAACAGACAAAAGGACAGTAAACCATGGAACCGCGATTCTCAATCAAGCCGAAGGGCGGCATGCAGGTGAGTATCCATGGAGCACGACCGAGAACAGGACGAACGCATACGACGGGTGGTCGAACGGATGGGAAAGGAGAACGAATGGGAAAGGCCGACGAATTGAAGCTCGCCACACCCCGGATAGAATCAATCGGCGACCGGCGCTTCCTGTGGGCCGACAATGTTCTGTTGACCAACATCTCGACGATGCTGCCATTCGAGTGGTCGAATCTGAAAAGACTGTTCGACCGCCGGTCCACATTCGAGATTCGATCCGGCCCATTCGAATACGAGCGCATCCGCATCGGATTCGACGACGATCTTATCCGCTGGACGGTTTCCTGCGGCTGGTGGCATCCGAAGACGACGACCATCTACACCGATTACGGGACGACCATGCGGGTCCTGTTCGAACACGGATACGACCTGTGGCGAAAGGACAACGGCATCATGGATGAAACCGACAAGGCCATACGTTCGCTGAACGAATCGAACATTCCCTCCATGCGCTCCACGGACCCTGATCATCTCGTCTTCGAGGTTGGAGAGAACGTGTTCCGTGCGCTTCTGCCCGCCGATCCGATGCGGGCGGCGGGGCTGCTGATCGGAGCGGTTCGCAGCCGTGAAGGAATCATCATCGACTATCGGAAGGCCATCCAAGGTCTTGGCCGGTTCGAGTCCCTGCCCGCCGATGACGTGGCCTGGGATGACCTGTTCTCGAACGGCGGACCGGTCGAAATCGGGGCCGTCATATTCCAAACCCAAGGCGGGGCCGCCAGCCTGGACCTGCTGGTCATGTCGGACGGCACATGGCATCCCGACGGCTTCGACCAGACGAGGAGGGGCACGGCCAATGACGTGCGCGACTATCTGAACTCATGGGACCCCAAGGAGGAGTTATGACCCGCAACATCGTCATCAGCCGCGAACAGGCCGAAACGATACTCGACCAGGAAAACTGCGACCGCCTGTTCGCCGCGGGGACCGACGTCCGGCAGGTGGAAAGCGTCTGTTTCCGGCTGGGCTGCCTGCATCAGGCCGAGTCCATGCTCGCTGCGTCACGCAAGAGCTTCGACGCGGGATCGGGGTACAGCGGGAATCTCTCACGCGAGGATATCATGCGCCTGTACGACGAGCTGCGTCAGAAACTCAGGAAAGCGCAACAGCAGGCCTTGGACGAGCTTGACGGACTGGAAGGAGCGTCCTGATGGTCGACTACTCGAAATGGATCGCCGATAGCCAAGAATCTGTCGCGACAACCCTAGTCATGTGGGTTGCGCTGTTTATTGCTTTCTTTGCGATGTATTTCGGCTGGATACTGAAGACAAGTTTTCGAGGTCCAACGTATTGTCTTCGCTGATACCAACGAATGCGTTGACGTTACTCGTCGTGGGCGCCGCGATTCTGGCATTCAGTGGCGCAGTGATGTTGTACGCAGGTTCCGATTACGTGACGTTCACGGCGCAGACTGAGCGCACGTATAACATCACGCACCTGCGTTGCGGCGACGCTGAGTGCGCGAACCGGCTGCCCGATGACGGTCAGAAGGCAAGCTGGGTTCGTGCCGGACGGTTCGAGGAAGGGCGTTTCCTCATCGATGGCGATAAGGTCGGTTTGGTCGGTTCTGACGGCAAACTGTTGAAGGCGATGAAACAGTGACCACACAGGATGAGACGCTGGCATTAGCTCGAGCCTGGCACCAAGGCGACAACACCACATTCCGCAGCATCCTCAAGCAGATCGCCGCGCACGCGAAAGCCGGTTCCAAACGTGGCGACTCCGCGTACATCCGCGCACTCACCGTCATGAGCGAAAGCACGGATACACAGCTCGCTGAGGCGAACACGATGATCAGGCAATACGTGGATACGCGACCGGCAGACACGACCCACCGGCTGATTCTACCCGGTGAAATCCGTGAACAGATTGACCGGTTCATCCGCGAACGGCATGAGATAGGCCGTCTGGCCGCGCACGGACTCGCACCCGCGTCGAAAATCCTGTTGACCGGTGCCCCAGGCACCGGAAAAACGAGCCTTGCCCGCGAGATCGCCGGCCGTCTCGGCCTGCCGTTCGCCGTCATCCGACTGGACAGGCTCATCGCCTCCCGGCTCGGCGAATCCCTGAAAAACATGGGTCAACTGTTCGACGGATTGCAACACACGCCCATGGTCACGCTCCTGGACGAGGCGGATGCGTTGCTCGCCCGGCGCGGCGTCGGCCAGGATGTCGCCGAAATGCGACGGGTCACGAACCTGATCCTGCAGCGTCTCGACCAGTGGGATGTGCGCGGCGTCCTCGTGTGCGCCACGAACCTGACGGCCATGCTCGACCCGGCCGCCCTGCGCCGTTTCGACCTGCGGCTCGACATGCCGGTTGCGGACGAACAGACGGCAATCGCGATTATTCAGAGTCGTCTCGTCGAACTCGCCATGAGCGTGGATGACATCGCTGCCATGGCGGCCTGTGCGGCGGGACTGGCGCCCGCCTTGATCGTGCAGGCGGTGGACACTGCGGCGCGACGGACACTGCTCGAATCGGACATCACGATGATTGACGGGGGATTGTTGACCGGGCTGATGGAGCAGGCGCGAGTGGATACGGGGGAGGAGCGGCGCGCGTCGGACGCATGACGGGTCTTGAACGCCACATGACGAAGGAGAGGCATCATGACCAAGCCGGATGAATACCAGCGCATCACAATCGGATACAAGGAAGACACCAAGAGGCTCGGCACCGGAGCCGCGACCGAACAATGGTGCAAGACGCTGTTCGATGCGTGGATGTACAGCCTCGACAGCGAAACCGACAGAACCAGCGACGAGACCAAGCGCCGTCTCACCGCACTCATGCGCGGCAACCTTAACGTCCGTGACGCGCTGGTCGCCAGCATCATCGACCCCACGCTCGACGTGGACGCCATGCTAGCAATCGCGGTTCGCTCGGACGACAAAAGCGCCAAGAACTACCTGTCCACCCTGCTCAGCACGACGCTCGACGACGCGACCAACGGCAAGGCCCCGTGGTGCGACGGACGGTTCGACGCGGCCATCGACATGCTTTCCGCCATGGCCGAAACGGCCTCGAAACGGTTCGCCGCTCAGCCGCTCGCTGTCATCGCGTACGTGTCTTGGCTGGCCGGTGCTTCGAACGCCGCAATCATCGCATTGCAGGCATTGACCTGTGACGAGGATTGCACGCTTGCGGCCATCGTGCTCAGCGGTATCCAAGAGAAATGCATTCCCACCCGTCGTAAGGAGGCGTGAGCATGGGCACTCGAAGTATCATCGCCGCCACGAACCTCGACCATACGATCAGCGCGATCTACTGCCACTGGGACGGCTACCTGTCCGGTGTCGGCAAGCTGCTGCTCGACCACTACACGAATCCCGACGACATTACCCGGCTCATGGGATTGGGCGACCTGTCATGGCTCGGCGACAAGCCGGAAGACCCCGGCGACCTGTGGGAACGCGAAAACTGTTCTATGCCCTCGACCGTGAGGACCGGTGCAAGGCGTTCGACGAGTATTGGGATGACGTGTCCCAATACTGCAAGTCATACGCCACCAACTCATGCGAGCATTCGGAGCGCATGTTCCCCAAGCCTTTGCCGCAGGCCGAGTTCGACCAAGCAGTCGACGACTCCATCATGATCGACTACGTGTACCTATGGGACGGGACCCAATGGCAGTACAAGCATAGGGGTGACGGGTTCGCCCCGCTGACCCCGAAAACCGTCGAGGTCGAGGACTGACCGCTCATGGGCGATGTCATCGTTTCGCGTCGTGATCGACGACGACGGGCCGTAAGCCAGCGGATCCTCGTTTCGACCGACCTGGACAGGCTGAGACGATGCGGGCATCGGGTGAATGGCATCATCCTGTCCTGCGGGTCGGTGTGGGCGTGCCCCGTCTGTTCGGCCCGTATTCGCCATGCATGGCTGCGGGACATCATGTCGACGGTCGAAGTGGCCGGCCAGACGGTGATGCTGACATGTTCGCTGCCCGCCGACGAGACCGACTTGTTGGCCCCGCTGCTTGACATGCTGCTGCGGTCGTGGTCGAAGGTGATCAACGGACAGCCTTGGAAGCGGGCGGAACGACGATGGCATATCGGCGGTTTCATGCGTGTGGTCGAAGCGACGCGCAGCGTTCGGGCATGGCACGTGCAGATTCGCGTGCTGATGACGCTTCCGCCCGCCTGGATGAGAGCGAGCGTCGTGCTTTCTCTGCATGGATGGACTCCAGGTGGCGAAAAGCCACTGGGACGTTCGGACGTTTCGCCTTGCGGTTCGACCCGGTTCGGGCCTCAATCGCATCGTTCGTCCTGCAGGAGGATGGGGCGGCCGGCGGGCGCGTGACCCCGTTTCGCCTGTTGGACGATGACGGTCTCGGCTTGCCCGCCAGCGAACGGGAGCGTCTATGGGTCGAATATTGCACGGCGACCACAAGGCGGCGTTGTTTCACCTGGTCACATGGGGCGGACGCATGACATGCGTATACCAAGGCTGAAAGGATGACCATGATTGACGCGAAAGGTATCGACAATGCATGTTTCGACCAACGACAGGGCGTGACCGGATATGACGTCGCGGACGTGGACGCGCTGCTCAGGCTGGCCGCGTTCACGCTCGTGTACCCCGCGGACCCGCATGCCTTGACCGCCGATGAGGTTCGCCAATGGCGGTTGCATGAGGCGCCGGGCGGCTATGACATGAGCCAGGTCGATGACCTGCTCGATCAGATCATCGTGACGCTGGATGGAAAGGACTGAGATGACCGTGAATCCGCGAACCATCTGCGTGGATGTGGATAACACGCTGGGAGACTACACGGGCGCGTTGCGCCGGTTCGTGTACGACCATTTCGATAAGGCGTACTCGTGCCCCGACCCCAGGGAGTATGATTTCAGCCGATGCTCCGGCTGGCCGTTCACCGGCAAGCCGGACATGTTCCGCAAAATCCACTCCAAGGCTGTGGACAACGGCCTCTACGAGCTGGAGGAAGCGTACCCGCACGCGGCTGAGGCGTTGCAACGGCTTCATGACGCCGGTTGGCGCATCGTCATCGCCACCGCCCGCAAGGACGACGGGGGAGCCTTGCCCGTATGGCTCGCAGACAACCGCATCCCCTATGACGGCATCTACTACGGGCCGGACAAGCTGGACGTGCGCGCCTCGGTGCTCGTGGACGACCATCCCGATATCATCCGGGTGGGCGTCGCCGCGGGATTGTGCGTGTTCAAGCCGGCGCACGAGTACTGCCAGTGGGGCGGCGGCACCGTGTTCCGTGACTGGGTGGACGTCCCGCGCCTGTGGGGGGGTGTTGTGATGGCTGACCGTACCGACATGGAGATCCAGTGGCTGCTCGACCTCGAACCGCTCCTACGACCCGAGTTCAACGTCGCCGACTGGGAGACCAGGGACGGCGGCACCGTGCTCATGCTCTACCGGTTCAACGACATCGGGGAGCCGGGCACGCTGTACCAGGGTTCCCGCGCCACGCTCGTCTGGTCGCCGGACGGGCATCGTGTCACGGGCGCCCTGTGGCGGGGACGCGAGTATTCGACCGCGCAGGGGCTGGCGGACGCATGGCTCGCATACGCGGACAGTGAGAAAGGCGCGGAATATTGATCGACATCAGACCGGACGAGACCGTGGTGGCCGTCAGACTCCACCCGTCCGAAATCGGCTTGCTGCTCGACCGGACGATGTACCGTGACGGGGATGTCGAACTGCGCTATGGGACGTGCTTCGACCGGATTGTCGACCGCATGGTCCTCGTGGACGGGTCCACGAGACTGGCGGCCGGCGAAGTCAGGGTCAGGGCCATGCGGCAACTCGGCAAGGAGTGCGGCTACAAGGTGCATGCCCCGTTGCGATACCACCCACGCAAGCCCGTGAAAGAACTGGGATTGGGGGCGTTCGACGAGTGGGCGTACCTGCCCGCCATCATGCCGGAAGCCGAGCTTCATGTTCCATCCCGCCAGCCGGTGAATTTGACGGACGACATGGTGTACATGGCGGTCATCGCCCTCCTTTGCCGTGACGTCGGATGCACGCCCGGCGAAGCCGACGAAGCCTATCGGACGTGGCTGGACGGCAAGACGCGAGGGGAGACGGCATGAGTGAACCATACGCTTCGCCCACAATGCAGATCGTGAACGGCATCACCTTGGAGGTGTCCTATGACAGCGGCGCCCGTCTGATCGGGCCGACCACCTGCGACAAGGGGCGCGTGTTCGTCACCCTGGACGGCTGCTCCATCCTGCCTGTCCTCGACCATGACGGCGCGCTGGCCGACGGCGTACGCTCCATGACCATACTCGCCGGCTCCACGCCCGCACCGGTCGAACCGCGCGAAGGATGGCTGACCGCCACCTACCGGAGCGGCGCGCGCCTGACCGGCCCCATGATGCACGACCCGGAACTGGGTCTCATGATCCGCCTGTCCGACACCTTGGCGTTGGGCGTCATCCGCGCCGACGGCCGACCCATGCGAGGCGTCGAAACCATCGAAGGAGGCGGTCAGTGAACTACAAATACGACCTCATAATCGGAATTGTCATATTTCTTCTCGAAATCGCCTTGCCGATCCCAGTCATCTGGGTTTACGACGGCGGTACTCTTGCCTGGCTTGCCACCCCTGCCGGAACAGGCATAATCCTCTTCTGCCTGACACACATCGCAACGATGTTCCTGCATCAGTTCACAACAGGTAAAGACGACGATGATGACCATGACGGGAAAGAGAACGAATGAGCGACTGCATGAAACCGGATCAGCCCGGTCTGTGGCGGGACGGGAACGAGCGAACGTATGTGGCCTACATGGAATCCGAAGCGCTCAAGGTACGCGACCTGGATACGGGCGAAATCCTGAGTTATGAACAGGCGGAGCGGGTCGGATCGTTCCGACGCCTGCCGTCGGGAATCGATCTGACTTCGATGAGATTCGTCGACATTCCCGACAGGCGGGGCTGCTGGTATGACGGATACGGCAATCTTCGGTACTTCAGGACGGGCCGGTTGGATGATGAAGATGTCATCCGGTTGCGCTATGGGAATTGGTGCTGGGCGCCTTCCTGTGGCATCACCCCGAAGATGCTCCGTGAATGGGGTCCATGGGCATCATTCGAGTCCGTCATGCCCGCCCGTCAAGACAGAGTGCCATGGCATCCTGAATCTGACGACTCGTCAAACGAGTCCCATCCTTCCCGTGTCGTCCGTCTGCCTGCCGTCCAGTCATTCGGGCGTCTGAAGCGTGACAAGTGGCTCGCCGTCAAGACTCTCGAAGAGAGCGCCGAACTGGCCGAAGCGGCAAAACAATGGCTGAAAGCCCTCGACCCGGACGACCCGTCGGGCATCGACATCGGATTCGACGATTGCGCGGGACTGTTGGCGAAGCATGGCATGACGGGCGACGCGGATGCGATGCGCGGCCTTGACGCGGCAAGAACCGCATGGCGGGACCGAATGACGGCCAAACGCCGCCAGGCCATGATCGACGAGATCGCCGACGTGTTGCAGACCGTCGCCAACCTTGCGACCGCCTGCAACATCACGGACAAGGAATTGGAACAGGCGATGAACGACTGCCGGGAACGCAACCGGCGGAGAGGACGACTATGAGCGACTGGTGGGCGGGGCGCACGCTGGACTCGTTGGACGGCGTGCGGGTCAACGTGTACGAGCAGGGACGCCGGTACGGCGGATGCCTCGAACGCAGCGGCGACCGTCTGACCTTGATCGACACGTGCATGGCCTTCACCGTGTTCTGTCAGGATGGGCAAGGTAAGGTGAAACCCGTGTTTCCACTCCCGGACATCCGTGAAGCGCCCGGCGACCCGTTCTGGCAGGGGCGGTTCCTCGACGAGCTGGAAGGCGTCACCGTGACCGCCGTCCTCCATGACGGCCGGCGATTGCGCGGCGTGCTCTCCCGCCGGGACGATACGCTCACTTTGGGACGCGACAACACGGTGGTGTTCGCCGGTGATATGCACGGGTTCGCCATATTGGATGGCCGGGTGGGCGACATCTCGTGGCGCCCCACACATAACGGGTTGCACGCCATCCGCCAGCGGATCGCGTTCCACTACGTCAGACGCGGCGGCGACATCGTGTCCGGCACCCTGACGCCCGACAGCCTGAAAGGATGCCCATGCTGCGGCTCCAACCTGGTTCGCCTCATCGTCCCGGACGACCTGGACTCCGAACCCGACGATTATGAGAGCGGCGTGTGGCGGGTCTCCTGCTGGGACTGCGGCACGTCGACGCCGGGAAAGCCCGTGACCGGACAGGGCCGCGGCGCCGCCATCCGCGCCGCCCTGTCGGCGGTACGCGGGTGGAATCGTCGGGCGTGAACACGGTATGCTGTTGACATCAAGGCAACCGAAAGGACGATGATGACCGAACCAGGTTTCCGATTCCACGATGAGACGACCGACAGCACCCCCATGCCATCCGACCGGCATGTGACGGTAGACTGGGCTGATCCAGACCGGGTGGTTGATGTGGAGAACATGCTGTGCGAACGCTATTCGCGCATGCTTTCCGACATCGCCGCCGATACGGCGTCCCGCACGCTGGACGGGGATACGCGCGACAATTTGCTTGCCCTGACCGCGCTCATGCATGCCGCCAACCACGTGTTCGAGATGGTCGGTCCACTGCTCGCCGCTCAGTTCATGGACGACGATCCGCCCGCGTGGCTGCCGCGCACGCTCGGCTGCACGACCATGGACGAGTATCTGGCGCTCATGCCGGACGCGCGGATTGTGCATGAGGCGCGGTTGAACGCGCTCGCCACGGGTGAACCGCAGCGCGTGTTCCTCAAAGACGCGGGCATCGAGATCGCGGTCACGCCCACCGGCGAGGTGACCGCCTGACGGACGCATGGTCATGGCGTAATCCGATAGTCGAAAGGTCACGCCATGACTCGCATCACCACGCTTATGCCGTCCGTCGATCCCATGACCCGTACGGTCCGTATGCCGAAACTCAATGCCGCGGACAAGCCGTGGACGACCTGCCGCAAGCTCGGCGCCTATCTCATGAACGGATTGGATGACGCGCAGGTGCGCGACATGGCGTTCACGGCGGCGCGATGGCTGATCGGCGACGATGCGGTCGCATATGACCCCGAGCCGGACGGCGTTGTCGCGTGGAAGGTCGAACAGGCGAAATCCAAGACGTTCACGTACAGGAACGCGGAGGGGGTGGTCGCGTTGGTCGCGCTCGGCGCCACGCCGAAAGGCAATCTCGGCTCCCGCACATGGTGGCTGCTCTCCAAGCCGATGGACAAGGTTCGTATCGTCGGCTGCCGTCTGCCCGTGCTTGCGGGCGCGCTCGAACTGATTGACGACAGGGTGATGAGCGCGGTCAACACGGTCATTCCGGGACATCATAGCGTGACGGCCCGCGAAGCGGTCATGGATGTCATCGCCGAACGGTGCGGACGACTCGCCCCGTCGTTGGCCGTAACGGCCGCCGCACGACTGCGCTGGCCTATCGAGGAGCGGATCGCGTTGAACGCGGCCTGGCGTCGCCGTTCCACGGCGGGCGTGTTCGAGGACAAGCTGCATTGCGACGAGTCGCATCGTCGGGCCGCCGCCTCCAGCGTGTTCGCCCGCATGTACCGGCATGTGGAGATCGATGACGGCGTGGATCTCGACCTGTTCGCCTTGCTGTGCGATGAGTATGAGATGAAGGCGGGCGCGAACCGTCTGCCGGCCATCAGCGAACATAACGCGTTCCGGTTCCGCCTGACCGGCCGTCACCGTGCGATAGGCCTGTATTCGCCATCGCTCAGGGCGCTGGCCGTGGACCCGCGTCACCCGGAGAGCACGTGGCATGAGATGTCGCACGCGTGGGATGCGGAGCATGATATGGTCAGCTCGTCCCCCTCGTTCCGTCCCATACTGGAAGCGTATGCGAGCGCGTTGGATACGTCCGGCATGTCCGAGTCGCAGACGGATTACGCGTTGACGCCGGCGGAGGTGTTCGCCCGCGTATCGGAGTGGTGGGCGTCGAAACGCGGGTTTGCCGGCTCGTTCGCGCCTCTCTCGTTCACCGGCCCCCTGTATGCGCCGTTCGAGACGATGGGGGATATGGCGTGCGCGTGGATGGACTCGTGCCCCCTGTTCGAGCGGGCTTAGATTTCGTCGGTGAGCGCGGGCATGCGGAATCGTTGGTTGACGGATTCGAGTCCGGTACGCGCCCATGCGAGTGCGAGCCGGACCGCGTAGTCGATGTTCATGGTGTTGTGCTTGCTGCCGCGTGGCAGGTCGAAATCCCATGAGTTGCCTTGCTCGACGGTCACGTTCATGGTGTTGTCGCCTGTGGCGGTGACGGTGACGTCGCGTAGCCCATGGAAGGTGACGCCCTTGTCGGCGCGCTCATAGGTGACGTCCGCGAACGGGGCCGCCGTCTGCCGTGAGGAATGGTAGATGCGTTCGACGAGCTGCGATGTCTGCACGATTCGTCCCTTCTAGTGTGATCTCGTACGGTGATGGTCTATGCGCGTTCGCGCGTGACGCACGCAAGGATATATGGGTAAGCATGAGCATGGGCATGATCGCGTGGATGCGAAACGGTTCCGGCGCCGGTGTCTGCTGGTGGTGGCGGGCTGTTCGGTGCTGGTATGCGGCCTGTTCGCGCTGATTGTGTGGGTCATGCCGTTGCCTGGTCTCATACGTCTCGTGTCGACGGCCGTGATGGCCGCGTGCTCGCTTGGCGCGGTGGTGGCCTGCGCCCGGCAGTGCCGGGACGCATAGGCGTGGATATGATTGCGTTTGGCGAGGATATCAGCCTGTATGAGGGGGATTGCCGTGAACTGTTGGCCTCGCTGCCTGGCGGCAGCGTGGATGCGGTGGTCACGGATCCGCCGTATGAGCTTGGGTTCATGGGCCGGCAATGGGATTCGACGGGCATCGCGTTCGACATCGGCCTGTGGCGTGAGGTGCTGCGCGTGCTGAAACCCGGCGGTCACGCGCTCGTGTTCGCCGCCAGCCGCACGTACCATCGGCTCGCCTGCGCGATGGAGGACGCGGGGTTCGAGATCAGGGATCAGATCGACTGGGTGTACTCGTCCGGCATGCCGCACGGTTCGGACGTGAGTCTGCTCATCGACCGGGAGCTGGGCGCGGAACGAACCAAAGTCATCAGACATGACACGCGGCATGGGACCGGCTGGTCGAACGTGAAGGGCCTTGGCGTTTCCACAGCGAACGGCGGTGATGCGAAATCCGAGTGGGATGTGTTTGCCCCGGCCACCGAACAAGGCAAACGATGGGCCGGATGGAACAGCGGTCTGAAGCCAGCGCATGAGCCGATCTGCCTGGCTCGCAAGCCGTTGGACGGCACGCTCGCCCACAACCTGCTCGAACACGGGACTGGCGCCCTGCACGTGGACGCCTGCCGCATCCCCATCCGGGTTTCGGATCGCGCCGCGTACGAGGCGAAGTGGGCGCGAGGCATCACGGATCGACCGAAGAAAGGCCGCGTCTACGACACGTTCAACAGAGGCGTTTCCGGTGCGCCGGGAGAGGGGCGTTTCCCGCCGAACATGCTGTTCGACGAGCCGACGGCACGGGAACTCGACCGGCAGTCCGGCGTGACGGTCAGCCGCAAAGGCAAGCCCCGCGCCAGTGTCAAACCCGGCGAGGGATGGGGCATGACCCACACGGGCGCCGAATACGACGACAGGGGCGGCGCATCCCGCTCGTTCCCCGTGTTCCGCTACGCGAGCAAGGCGAAACCCTCCGAACGTCCCGAAGTGGACGGGATCATCCACCCGACAGTCAAACCGGTCGCGCTCATGCGCTGGCTGGTACGCCTAGTCACGCCGGAGCATGGCCTCGTGCTGGAGCCGTTCGCCGGATCCGGCGCCACGTTGGAGGCGTGCGCCATCGAGAACATGCGCTGCACGGCCGCGGAACTCAACCCGGAGTATGTGAAACTGATTCGCAAACGGTTCGATGACCCCATGCAGTCCGTCCTGTTCTAGTCAGTGAACCCCCAGTGGTCCATGTCGATGCCGTCAAGCTCGCCCGCGTCGATGAGAGGGTCCAGGTCGGTGCGGGTGATGAAGTCGAGTCGATGATTGACGGACGTGTCGCGTCGAATTGATTCGATGGCCCCCGCCAGGTCATCCGACTCGGTTTCCATGAACGAGTAGACATGCCATCCGTCGGGTATCGTCTCACGGTCGACGCGCTCCCCGTCGAGCGCCATCGCGTGAATGGTGGTCCCGTCAGGCAGGTCGATGTCCAGGTTGCGCGCGTCCGGGCCGAGCATCATCTGCGGGTCCTCCAATGAAGGGAGACCTGTTTCCGTGTCATGAGAGCTGTCGTACTGTCCGCCCGTCGCGTTCGGGCTGCCTGCGGGTTTTCTCGGTTGCGTGCTCATCATCGTGTCCTTTCCCGGATGTGACCTGCGGGGAAGGGGCTATGCGCCGGTCAGGTCCATGTTCATGGCGTCGGCGACCTCGCTCAGCCGGTCGGGCCACAGGTCGGCGTACGTGTCGAGCGTTTCCGTGGCGCTGGCATGCCCCAGGATGGTCTGCAGGGTTTTCACGTCACACCCGTTTTTGATGGCGATGCTCGCATACGAGTGGCGCAGCGAGTGGATGGACAGCCCTTCGATGTCGTCCATGCCCACATCCCTGAGCAGTGGACGCCAGATGCGGGAACGCCAGTTGTTGGCCTGCCAGTATCCGCCGCGCGGGGCGCGGAACAGGTAGGCGTCCTGGTTTCTTCCCTCGCACAGGGCGAGCAGTCGCGCCTCCAATCCGATGGGATAGGGCACGGTGCGGGTGCGGTTGCCTTTCGGCAGGGTCTCGATGGTGTGCAGCCGCACGTCCACGCTTTGGGTTTTCGTGACGTTCAATCGTCTACGGTCGGGATCCAGGTCGCCGACGCGCAGCGCGAGCGCCTCCCCGATTCTCATGCCCGTGTAGGCGAGTGTGAGGATGAGGGTCGCGTGCGGTTCCGGCGCCTGGTTCGCGAGCATGCGGATCTCGCCGGGGGTCAGGTAGACGCGTGGCGTGGCGACCGTGGAGCGGGGGAGTTTCACGTCGTCGACCGGGTTGTGGTCGATCCAGTGATCGTCCCTCGCTTGGTCGAGGACGGCTTTCATGACGATCTTGACGATGCTGCGGATGCTTTTCGCCGCGAGGGGCTTGTTGTCGCATCTGCTCGCGCGGCGCGGCGCGGTACCTCTCGTGAGCTGGCTGACCCAATGCTGAATCGCGTTGGTGGTGATGCGGTCGAGCGGCACGTCCTCCCACCGGGGCATGACCCATACGCGCAGTTCGCGCAGGTAGCGTCCTTGCGTGGATTGCTTCACCGTTCCGGCCAGCCGGTCCTTCCACTGCTCCGCCGCCTGGTCGAACGTCCGTCGTCGGTCCTTGGGGTTGATGTACCGGCTGGAGCGGATGTCGTCCTCGAGTCCGGCCTGGAACGCTTCGGCGGCGCGGCGTTCCGTGAAGGCCTTCTTGTGCCGCCCGTCGGGCGCGGACCAGTAGACGAGCCATCGCGCCCCTATGCCGTATCGGAAGGCGCGGTGTTCCATGGGTACGTCCGCGTTTTCAGGCCGGTCCATGCACCGGTTCAGGGAGCGTTTCATGGCGGGGGTGGGCGGCACGTTGACCGTCGTGCCGTCGTCGAGCGTGCGGGTGGCGTTTTTGAGCCATTGGTCTTCGATCCAGGTTCTCATACATGCCCCTAGTACGTCACGCGCGACGCATATATGCGTGCATGGGCACTGACAGCAACGTTTTCGAGGATTCCGACGACGGGGATGCCGGCGTGTCGCGCCTGTTGACGCCCGGCCAGGTGGCCGACCTGACGGGAGTGCCGACCTCCACGCTGGCCAGGTGGCGCTGCCAGCGCCGCGAGCTGGCGTTCGTGCGGCTGGGGCGCGCGGTCAGATACCGTCCGCAGGATGTGAACGCGTGGATCGCGGGACACGTGGTGGAGCCGTGTTCGTGGAGTTCATGTCCCACAAATGTCCCACAAGCATGACGAAGCGGGATTCCGGCGACCTGTAATCGTTGGAATCCCGCCATTCTTGTCGGGCCGGCGGGATTTGAACCCGCGACCCCTTGACCCCCAGTCAAGTGCGCTACCAAACTGCGCTACGGCCCGAACAGTGCGAAAAGCACCGAGAAGAGAATTTACCATATGACGTCAATAACGCAAAACAAGCGTGTCGCGACTCGGGTAATTCCCGACTATCACCTCGCAATAGGGAGACACCAGCTACATAGACGGCATGGCCCATCCAAGTCTTATCCAAGTTCCATCTGCGCATACCATTGCAGTGCGGCAGCCAGCCGCCCCACCCCGGATACCCCCGTAATGGATACGTCTGCGGGATGATTGGCGAACGAAGCACCACGCGAGTAGACTATAGGAATGTTTGCCGAAGATCTGAAACGGACGGAGAAGATGACAGTGGACGATGTGTTCGAGCAGTCGGCGCAGAAGATGCGCGAGCAGGGCATGAGCGAGATCGCCATCTCGCAGTTCAGGCACGCATACCATGTGTGGGCCAGCGAGAAGGAGAGCGCGTGGATCCGCGAGGACGCCGTCGAGCCGCTGCGCGGCGTACGGAGCTTCCATGACGTGTACAAGACCATCGATCATGACAAGGCAGTGCACGCGTTCGCCAAGACCGCATTCCTCAAGCTCAACGGCGGCCTGGGAACCTCGATGGGCCTGCAATGCGCGAAGTCGCTGCTGCCGGTGCGCCGCCACAAGGCTCGGCAGATGCGCTTCCTCGACATCATCCTCGGTCAGGTGCTCACCGCGCGCACGAGGCTGAACGTGCCTCTGCCGGTCACGTTCATGAACTCGTTCCGCACTTCGGATGACACGATGAAGGCACTGCGACACCAGCGCAAGTTCAAGCAGACCGACATCCCTCTGGAGATCATCCAGCATCAGGAGCCGAAGATCGACGCGGCCACCGGAGCGCCGGCGTCTTGGCCGGCCAACCCAGATCTGGAGTGGTGCCCGCCCGGCCACGGCGACCTGTTCTCGACGCTGCGGGAGTCCGGCCTGCTGGACACTCTGCTGGAGCATAGCTTCGAATACCTGTTCATCTCGAACTCCGACAATCTGGGTGCGCGCCCGTCTCGCACGCTCGCCCAGTATTTCGAGGATACGGGCGCCCCGTTCATGGTCGAGATCGCCAATCGCACGTACGCGGACCGCAAGGGTGGCCATATCGTGCGCGACACGGCCACCGGCCGACTGATCCTGCGGGAGATGTCGCAGGTGCATCCCGACGACAAGGACGCGGCCCAGGACATCGCCAAGCACCCGTATTTCAACACGAACAACATCTGGGTGCGCATCGACGTGCTGCGCGACATGCTCGCCGAGCATGACGGCGTGCTGCCGCTTCCCGTCATCATCAACAACAAGACCGTCGACCCGACCGACCCCCAGTCCCCGGCGGTGGTCCAGCTGGAGACCGCGATGGGCGCGGCGATCGGCCTGTTCGAAGGCGCGATCTGTGTGCAGGTGGACCGCATGCGGTTCCTGCCAGTGAAGACGACCAACGACCTGTTCATTATGCGTTCCGATCGGTTCCACCTTACGGACTCGTATGAGATGGAGGACGGCAACTACATTTTCCCGAACGTCGACCTCGATCCGCGGTACTACAAGAACATCGAGGACTTCAACGAACGGTTCCCCTACAACGTGCCGTCGCTCGCCGCCGCGAACTCGGTCAGCATCAAGGGAGACTGGACATTCGGACGTGACGTCATCATGTTCGCCGACGCGCGTCTGGAGGATAGAAACGAGCCCAGTTACGTACCCAACGGCGAATACGTCGGACCGATGGGCATCGAGCCCGGTGATTGGGTGTGATGTGTCCGCCGTACGAAGAAAAAATACCTATTTTTGACAAAATGCAAGCCGCACACAACAAAACCCTCTATCATGGGATGTGGTGTGCGTGATACCCATGCATACTTAATCGGAATGCTAACGATACGTGAGGACTAATGGCAGAGGGATCGAACGGGAGACGCCGCTTTTCCGACAAATGGGGCAAACATGAGTTGGATGTGTTGGCCGTGCTGTCGTCTGCGTTTCCGCAGTGGCTGACCTCGCGGCAAATCGCCCAGCGCGTCAAGGCATATGCCGACTCCTACGGGGAGCTTGCCGATCAGGCCGCGAAGGCCGCGTTCGCCAAGCAGTTCCAGCGCGACCGCGCCAAGCTCGCGGCAATGGGAATCGCCATCGAGTCACGCCAGCCTGAATACTCCTCGAAGTCCGAGGGACAGGACTTCGCGTCGTACCGACTGCAGCTCGGGGACGAGCCGCGCATCCGCCTGCGCTTCGAGCAGGAGGATCTGCCGGTTCTCGCCGCGGCCAACTATCTCGCACGTTCGATTTCCGTATCGTCCACGCAATCGCAGACCGTGACGCCGCAGCATGTGTCCCGCACCACGCCAAGGGTGCCGCAGACGCCCATCCCCGGCCTCGGATTGGATTCCATCGCCCCGGGACTCGGCACGCAGACGATTCCGCCGGCTCTCGTGCGCGTCGTCGACTCCCGCCGTTTCGCGGCGACGGTCGACGTGGACGGAGAGAACATCAACGTCGCCTACACCGATTCCGACGACCTCGCCATGTTCGTGCTCGAACATCCCGGCGCAGTGATCGTCAGCCCGCAGGAGGCCGTCGACGCCTTCAACCGTCGTCTCCAGGCGGCGTCAAACATGATGCTGGCCGACAGATCGTCGGACGATACCGGCAGCGCCACGGTCGCCACGCCCACCATCACCAGCACGACCCCCGAGCCGGAGGACGCCGACCCCAAGAAAAACCACCAGAAGAAGTCCGGGACCTCGTTCCAGACCGGCAGCGAGGTCGACCGCAGACTGCGCCTGATGCTCTTCCTGTCCGCCCACCTCGGTGAGGAATTCTCCCTCGCGGAACTCGCGGAGCGCTTCATCGGCAGACCCAAGTCGGATGACGAGCTCAAGAAATACGTCAACGTGATCCACAAAGACATCAACACGCTGACCACGGTCTCCGACGACGGCGAGATGGCCGGAAGCCAGTTCTTCGACATCGATTGGTCGCTGCTTGACGCCGAAGGCATCGTGTCCGCGACGAATTCGCTCGGACTGGAACGCCTCGCCGGCATCTCCCCGCAATACCTGAGCATGCTCACCGCTTCGGTGAGCTACCTCGCGCATTCGCCGCTGCTGCCGGAAGCGCAGCGCACGCAGGCGGCCTCGCTGTATCAGCGTCTGCGTCAGCTGGTCAAGCCGGGGGAGACCCCTTGGCTGAGCCTGACCGGCTACGAGCTGGAGCCCCACTGCTTCTCCGTCGTCAAGCGCGCGATCTCCACCGAATCGCTGCTCGACATGGAATACACGGACGGCGCGGGACGGACCCGCCGCAAGGTCGTCGCCCCCTCCAAGATCTTCGTGGATGAGGGCGTCTACTATGCCGCCGTCTGGACCGACGTGCTGGACTCCACTCCGGAGGACCGGCGCAAGTTCGTTTCACGCGACCAGCTCATCAACAAGGCGAACGGCAAGCCCCGCACATGGCAGGTGCTCAGGCTCGCCCGCATCGAGCACGCCGAGGTCATCGCTCCGGTCAAGCGCGTGGACATTCCCGACATGCCGGTGAGCGAGTTGCGCAAGTGGAGCTTCGACAACGGCACTCCGGCCGTGTTCATCACGGATCAGCCGGATCTTCCGTTCATCAAGTCGATGCCGGGAGCCACCGTCGAGCCGTGCAGCCCGGGCGAGAAGGTGCATATCATCGTGTCGTCCGATTCCTGGTTCGTCGCCTTCTGCATCGCCCATGCGCGTCACATCACCGCGGTCGCACCCGAGACCCTGCGCACGATGATCGTCGCCCGTGCGCAGCGCGAGCTCAGCCTCGGCACACGTGAAGAAGACACCCCGGAAGAGGAGTGATCTCATGCCCTGGTGGATCTGGCTCATTCTCTCGCTGTTCATGCTGGCGATGATCGTGGCGGGCATCGCGTACGCCGCCCTTCACGGCTTCAGGGCGTTGAACGGCATTGCGGAGATCGGCAGCCGTCTCGGCAAGCCCCTCTCCGAGCTCGCGGACGTTCCGCAGGGTGCGGGCGCGCGCGAGCCGCTCGCCCCTCCGACATTCACCCAACCGTTGAACAGCGCCATCAGCCGGTATGACGATGCGCAGGTCGACGTCATCAGGCACCGGAACGCGAAGCGCGAACGTCACGCGCGTGCGTGGGCGCGGTGGTCACGCTTCAACCGTTGACGAACTGCGGCTGCAAGCTGTGGCGCGGCCCGCGGCATCGTCTCATGCACGCAGGCGAATATGAGAATCCGACGGCGATGGCCGTCTGTGACGAACGGGGTTTCACGCATGGTCAAACATCAGCGCAAACATTCGGCGGCGGATCGACCCGGCCCATCGCCTTCCCAGCGGTATGCCGCATTCCAGAAGCGTCAGGCGCATAACGCGAGCGTCGCCGCGCGTTTCGCAGCCACGCTGCCGTTCGACCTGGACGATTTCCAGCAGGACGCGATAGACGCGTTGGAGCGGGGGGAGAACGTGCTCGTCGCGGCTCCGACGGGCGCAGGCAAGACCGTGGTGGCCGACTTCGCGATGTATCTGGCCCGCGAGCGTAATGTCAAGGCGTTCTACACCACGCCGATCAAGGCGTTGAGCAACCAGAAGTACCATGACCTGACCGCCGTTTACGGCGCCGACCGCGTCGGGCTGCTGACGGGCGACATCTCGATCAACTCCGAGGCCGACATCGTCGTCATGACGACCGAGGTACTGCGCAACATGCTCTACGAGCATTCGACCATGCTCAACGCGCTGCGGTTCGTCATACTCGACGAGGTCCATTACCTCGCCGACCGGTTCCGCGGCCCGGTCTGGGAGGAGGTCATCATCCATCTTCCCCGGCAGGTCAGCGTCATCGGATTGTCCGCCACGGTCTCCAATGTCGAGGATTTCTCGTCCTGGATATCCTCCGTCCGCGGCGACACTAAGCTGGTGGTCTCCGAGCGCCGTCCCGTCCCGCTGGAGCAGCATGTGCTCGTGCAGGCCGACGACCACACCGAGCCGGAGCTGCTCGACCTGTACCGGCGTGACGCCCAGGGCGAGCAGACCACCAAGCTCAACGCGCGCCTGATCGACCGGCTCGATCAGCTTGACCGTCAGGCGGCGCGCCGCCGCGGCGCCGAGAACTCACGCTCCCGTGGCCGCGGCCATTCGCGGGGCCACGTGCCGGCGCAGCGCCACACGCCCAAGCGCTGGGCGGTGGTCGACGAGCTCAACTATCTCGACATGCTTCCCGGCATCTATTTCATATTCTCGCGCAACGGCTGCGATCAGGCCGTCGAGCAGTGCATCAATGCGGGGCTGGAACTCACCACCGAGGACGAGATGCGGCGCATCCGCGCCATCGTCGACGAGATGGTCGCCGGGCAGTTGAGCCAGGAGGATCTCAAGGCGTTGCAGTTCTCCCGGTTCAGGTTCGCGCTGGAGGAGGGCTTCGCGTCCCATCACGCCGGCATGGTCGCGCTGTTCCGGCAGATAGTCGAACGCCTGTTTGAAGAGGGACTGGTGAAGATGGTCTTCGCGACGGAGACGCTCGCGCTGGGCATCAACATGCCTGCGCGCTGCGTCATCGTCGAAAAGCTGGAGAAGTTCAACGGCAGCGGGCATGTGCCGCTGACACCGGGGGAGTTCACCCAGCTGACCGGCCGCGCCGGCCGTCGCGGCATCGATACGATCGGACACGCGATCGTCGTCGACCATCGCGATTTCGTACCTGCGACCGCCGCCGCATTGTCCAGCAAGCGCGTCTACCCGCTGCATTCGAGCTTCCATGCCACGTTCAACATGGCCGTCAATCTGCTCAACACCAGCGACTACGAGACGACTCGCGCCACGCTGGACCATTCCTTCGCCCAGTGGGAGGCCAACGAGTCGGCCTGGCAGCTCGAATCGCAACTGACCACGCTGAAACAGGCGTTGAACGGCTATGAGCAGGCATTCCACTGCGAGTACGGGGATTTCGCGTCTCTGATGCGCATCCGCATGGAGCTGTCCGACCTGGAGAAGAACGGCCGGCGCAAGCTCAAGCAGACCGCCTTCCCGACCGACGAGCAGCGCAAGAACACGTTCCGCGAGCTGGACCAGTCCATCGAGACCCTGAAGAAGCGCGACCGCGAACATCCGTGCCGGCAGTGCCCCGACATGCAGCAGCATATGAAATGGGGCCATCGCTGGATTCGCGAGATGCGCGAATACGAGCGGGTGCAGCACAGGTACGAGTCGCGCACCGGGTCCGTGGCCCGGCAGTTCGACCGTATCTGCTCCATCCTGGAACAGCTGGGATACGTGAAGCGCGACGGGACGGACATGCGATTGAGCGAGCAGGGGCAACTGCTGCGCCACATCTACAGCGAGCAGGACATCGTGCTTGCCGAAGCGCTGGAACGCGGCATGTTCGACCATCTGACGGCGCGACAGCTCGCCGCGGTGCTCTCCGCCCTGGTGTTCGAAGCCAGGGGAGGCACCGGGGGAGAACCGAGGCGCTGGCCCGGCGGCATCCAAGGCCCGGTCGCCCAGACTTCGCAATCTTTGGACCGTCTGCATGCGCAGCTCACGATGCTGTGCGAGGATGAGGGGCTTGACGACCTGCAGCAACTCGACTTCGGCATCGTCGACATCATGTACGACTGGGCCAGCGGCAACAGTCTGGCATATGTGCTGCATGACCGGGACATGACCGGCGGTGATTTCGTGCGCAACGCGAAGCGTCTGTCCGACATCCTCCAGCAGATCTCGGCGGCAGAGCCGTATCTGCCGCAGGGGAGCGCGCACCTCGCCCAGGTCGCGCACGAGGCCATGGAACTGGTCAACCGCGGCATCGTCGCCTATTCGGGCATCGGCGAGGGCTGACGGAATCGTCGCAGGCGGCAAGGCAGGACCGGAACGGGGAATATACGACTCGTCCGAACTGTTTTGTAGCGTGATAATAGTTTCCGGGAAAGATCGACAAGAAAGACCACAAGGAGGAACGTCATGGCGGAACGCAGCCTACGCGGTATGAGCATCGGCGCGAAATCACTGGAATCCGACGACAACGTGGACTTCGCCGCACGCAGCGAGGTGGCGTACATCTGTCCCAAGGGACACCGGACCATCCTGCCGTTCGCCGAGGGCGCCGAAATCCCCGACGAGTGGGAATGCCGCTGCGGCACCATCGCGCACCGCGAGGGCGACGGCGACGAGGAGGCCAACGAGATCGCCAAGCCCACCAGGACCCACTGGGACATGCTGCTGGAGCGTCGCAGCGAGGACGAACTGAAGAAGCTGCTGGACAAGCGTCTTGAAATGCACCACAGCGGCTGGATTCCCGGCTACGAGTAAGGGGAGAGGCATGTCTCAGCATCAGGTCACGACCCGGCAGCGCAGGAACGTGGTGCTGCTCGACCTTGACGGTACGTTGACGCAATCGGACCCGGGCATCATCGCCTGCGCCACCAAGGCGTTCGAGGAGCTCAGCCTGCCGGTTCCCGACGATCAGGAGATGCACCGGTTCATCGGACCGGCCATCATCGAGTCGTTCAGACGCAACCATATGCCGGACGAGCTGCTGGACCGCGGCGTGGAGATATACCGCGAATACTATGCGGACAAGGCGGTGTTCGACGACCCGAACAATCCCGGCCACAAAATTCCCGGACGACTGTACAACAGCGTGTACGCCGGTATTCCCGAGCAGCTGGCGGCATTGCGCGCCGACGGCTTGCACCTGGCAATCGCCACGTGCAAGCCGCAATATCAGGCCGAGCCAGTGTGCGAGCATTTCCATCTCGATACCATGGTCGACGGCATCTACGGCGCCAGCACAGACAATTCGCGCATCGACAAGGATCAGGTCATCCGATACTGCTTCGACAGCATCGGATTCGATGCGGATGCCGGTGACCGCGCCCTGATGGTCGGCGACCGTTGGACCGACGTCGACGGCGCCATCGCATGCGGGCTCGATTGCCTGGGTTGCCGTTGGGGGTACGCCGAAGCCGGTGAGCTTGAGGAACATGGCGCATACCGCATCATCGATACCGTCGATGAGCTTGCCGCCGCGGTGAATGATTATTTCGCAAAGTGACCATCTGACATACCGTACTATTATCCGATAATTACGCTGTGCGACAGTGATTCGACCGGGCTTCAGGAATGGCCTTATTTCAACGGTTTGAAGCCATATTAATCAGTGGTTTGGACCGAAGCCTGCCAAAGGTAGCCAAACCCGTATATGACAATTGGCTATGGGGATGAAGCGGCCCACGGCCTCGGGGTGTGCATTGCCCTTTGCCGTGGGGCGGTTTCATCATGCCTGGCGTCCATCTGCGGACGAGCCCCGATACGTCGCGGTAGGCCACCGTGCCGCGCTCCGACCTCCAGAAGTCCTGCCATTCCGGCGTCTCGCGGCTCCTGTCGAAGTCGAAGCAGCCATCCCTCAGAAGGGCCATGAGATCGGGTTCGACGGGTTCGCCGGTCACAGGGTCGTTGACGACCAGACTCAGGTCGGCGGCGTTGCGCCTCACGGCGGAGATTCGCCATGACTTCGGCAGACCGCCGGGCTCGAACGTCACGAGGCGGTCGTCCGGCACCACGCGCCAAGTGTCCGTCAGGACGTTGCGCGGGTCGCGGTCGGGCAGGTCGGGCGTCGGGCGCACGTCGTCGGGGTCGATTCTCCCGAACGGCTCCTCGACCTTCCGGCTCCCGCCCGACAGCAGGTCGTCCAGCGAGGCGTCCGTCCCCGTCAGCCAGTTCCACGGGCGTTCCGGCCTGTCCCACCCCATCCACAGTCCGCCGCCCCCGTCGCGCCACAGCGCGATGGTCTCCAGCTCCTTCGACATATGCTTGCCAACCTTTCGACGTTGTTTTCCTATCCGTCTAAGGCATGGCGCGGAAAGCGGCCGGACAGCCAAGGGCATGACTGGTTACGCGGTGGAGTTCCATATCCCGACGGAGCATTTCATGTCCTCACTGACCAAGGTGTCCTCCACGACGAGGGCGAGGCACAGGGCTTGGATACGCCGGCACGCGCGTGGCGTCTGGCGGGCCGCAATCGAAGCGGGCGCATACAGAACGGAGCGCTTCGTCGCCTTGGCGATGGTGCAGTGGCCGGGGCCCTCGATCTACCCGGTGATGTCCTGCGCGGAGACGCTGAAGTCAGAGGAACCGGGAGAATTGAAGGGGGCGGAGAGGAAATAGGTTCGACCGAGCCGTTTCTTCCTCCGGGATGCAAGCGCGAACAACGGTTTGTTGTACCCGCGCTTGGCGAACGGGCCATGCCCTTAGAATGGAATCAGCAAGCGCACAGCGAGGCGCTCGAATCGTTTTCCGATGTCGGGAGGTAGTCATGTCAATCGGTCAGGTTATCAAAGTCGTGCGCGAGGAGCGAGGTCTTACGCAGTCGCAGTTCGCGCACGAGCTGTTCGTCACCCAACAGGCGCTTTCCCGCTGGGAGAAGGGAACGGCAGATCCGAGCATCGACATGATTCGGCTTATCAGCACCCGTTTTGAGGTGCCGATGGCGAGGCTTATGGAGATGCCGGACAACGGTTTTTGCCAAAGTTGCGCCATGCCGTTCTATCGCCCGGAAGACCATGGCACCGAACCGGATGGAACGCGAAGCGGAGATTATTGCAACTACTGCTATGACGACGGCGTTTTTCTTCAGGACTATGCCAATAGCGATGAATTGGTCGCCGCGTGTGCGCCGATGATGGCGGAATCCTGCCATATCAGCGTCGAACAGGCCGAGGATTGCATGTCGGCGCTGCTGCCAAACCTCAAGCGGTGGCGGCATCAGGACGAGATCGATGCGGTGGCGGAAGGGGAATGAGCGATGGCGTTCGATTATAAGAAGGAGTATAAGGACCTGTATCAGCCGAAGACCATGCCGGCCATCGTCATGGTACCGGCGATGCGGTTCGTCGCGGTGGACGGTGTGGGCGACCCGAACGAAGAAGGCGGCGATTATGCCAAGGCGATGCAACTGCTTTACGGCATTTCGTTCACCGTCAAAATGAGCAAGAAGTCAAAGAACCCGGCCGAGCATATCGACGGGTACTTCGACTACACCGTGCCTCCGCTGGAGGGCTTATGGAGCATGGGGGAGGGTGTGCCCGGCGTCGATTACGCGCACAAAGCCGACTTCCATTGGACTTCGATGATTCGTCTGCCGGAATTCGTGACCGATAAGGTCTTTGCGTGGGCCAAGGCATCGTTTGCCGCCAAACACCCGGAATCCGACGTCAATCGCGCATATCTCTTCGATTTCGATGAAGGCGTGGTCGCGCAGGTCATGCACAAGGGCCCGTACGACGACGAGCCCGCAACCGTGGCGATTCTGGATGACTACGCGCGCTCGCAAGGCTACGAGCTCGACCTCTCCGACGCCCGCCGACATCACGAAATCTACATATCCGATCCGCGCCGAGCAAAACCGGAAAACCTCAAAACCGTCATCCGTCATCCGGTAGTGAAGGTGGGTTGACTTTCAGCGAACTGCTCGAAGCGCTCACCGGGCGGACCATCTTGGCCGGGTTCCTCCCTTGCGCACGTATGCGTCCAGCTTCATCCTGAGCCTCGCGTTCGCCACCGCCTTGGTCTTGCCTTGGGCCGTGAGCCGCCGCCTGCGCCCGGTGGCCCTGTCGGGCTCTATGTCTATCGCGGCGTGCCAGATTCCATCGGCGCTTTTGTATGTCGAGCCGCCGCCACCCATTGCCATCATTGGTCTCCCGTCGTGTGAAATGCGTAGCCAAATGCGTAGCCACAACGGGCCACTCAGAGGCATCCACAGTTACCTGTGCGAAATGAAGACCGTTGAAATTAAGCCGTTTCTAAGATTCCCGAATAGTTAGCCGATAATGTACGTTATGTCAGATTTATGATCTTCGGTGCAATTGACGTTCCGCTTTTGCACTTCTATCCGGCGAAAGTCCTATTTTTCAAGACGTGATTATGGGACTTTCGCCGGATAAAGATATCTTCGTGCAGATTTTGGCTGTGTTTTTTTCAGGTAGGTGGCGGTGAGGATGAGCCGGAGGTCGGCGAGGAAGGCCTCGTCGAGCCTGTCGTACTCGTGCGCGCGGTCCATGAGCGGGCGCGCGCCCATGAACGCGTTCGATGACTTCTCATGCATCATCATCACCAGCAAGCAGACGGTCAACATGCCGGTCGTAGAGGTCAAGTTCGACAACGACGACAACGAGGTGCAGGGAGACACTTTGTTGGGGGAACTGCCCATCACGTTCCAAACCGAAGCTCGGGATCATGGAACATCGAATTGGACGCGACGAAACTGACGCCGGATGCTCTTGGTACGAACGCATTCAACGTAATCTATACACTTGCAGCGGTGAACGTACGGCCAGATATCGTTATGGATTGGGGTTTGCCATCATATGGCAAACCCCAATCCATAACGATATATTCTCGTCTCACAGACGCATGCGTCACGCCTCGGTATGCGTGGTGCCGCGGACCACACGGTCGACTTCGGTGAAATGTGCGCGATGCGCCTGGATACCCATCAGCAACAGCTCCACAAAAACCAGCGCGATGACTATCGCCGCGCCGATCACCAAGTGGTCGGTGTAGAAATCGTGGAATGCGGGGGACAGTTCCTCGCTCGCCATGAGATACACCATGAAGGGGATGCCCGCGAACAGCACGGACACCATCTGGGCCAGCACCACGTTCCAGCTGACGGGGTTCACCTCGGGGTGCCTCTCCCCCGTGCCGAACCGGCTTCTCACAATGCAGATGCCGCACACCGAGAGCATCCACACGACGGCGAACACCCACAACAACAGCGGAAGCAGATCATCCATACGCCAGCCTCCGGTTATGCCGCCTCGCGTGCGGCACGCTGGGCGGCAATCTTCCTGCGCATGCGCATGGCAGTAAGCTCGTCGATTGGCCGACCGGCGACACGTCCCGACCCTGCGGAGCCGACGTTCGCCGAGGACGACTGCAGATCGACGTAGTCCTCAGTCTCCAGCGCGTCATGAATCTGATGCCACAGCGAGCCGACGGACACGCCGAACACGGCCTTGCCGCTCTGCAGCAGTGCGATCATCTGGTCGCTGGTGGTGCATTCATGCACCTCTTCCCCATCGCACATGATGGTGACATGCTCAAGCTGGTCGACATCGCGCTGCATCAGGAACCCGATGGCCGTAGTGACGTTCTGCAGGTTCACGCCCGCATCCAGCAGCTTCTTGGACACCGCGAGAATCACCACGTCCTTGAAGGAGTACAGTCGCCTCGACCCCGATCCGTGAGATGGGGTGATCGATGGTTCGACGATCTGCTTGCGCGCCCAATAGTCCAGCTGACGGTACGTGATGCCGGCGACCTTGGAAGCCACCGTACCACGGTAGCCCCGTGTCGGGCGGCGGGCGCCTTCGTCGACGAACAGCTCCCCCTGCACGGCGTCGGACGCACCGAGATCGAGCCTCTGCTCCAGCGGCACGACCAGATGCAGCCCGGCCATCTGGCTCCCTGTCTGCTCAGCCATCGCACTCCCCCGTCCTGTGCATGCGCCGGACCGGCACATGCACGATCACATGAATGACGTACCGTCCCAGTCTAACGCGCACGGCTTCGCATCATCACGCGATAACGGCGGATTTGGTGAAGAAAACCAGACGGAACTTACCGATCATGATCTCGTCGCCGTTGCGCAGCTGCTGATGGTCCACCCGCTGGCGGTTCACATAGGTGCCGTTGAGGCTGCCGGAATCGTATACCGCGAATGTGTCGCCGACGCGGCGGAACACGGCATGGGAACGGGATACCGTCGAATCGTCCAGCAGGATGTCGGCGCGGGAGTCGCGCCCGACCGTCACCTCGTCCTCATCGAGCAGGTAGCGGGACCCGGAAACGGCGCCTCTGGTCGAGATGAGCAGTGCGGTGCCCGGTGCGAGCCGCGCGATGGTTTCGATGTCCTCCTGCGTGAGGGGACGGTCACCTGTGGTGGTGATGGGAATCTGGATGGCGGGCAGCCCAATGATGGTCGTCTCGCCTGCACTTGGAATCGGATCTGTCATAAACGCTATTCTACAGCCCTTGCATACGTATTGTCGGTTGACTTGCGAATTTGGCTGATGGTAATCGAATCCGAGGACGTCACGCTCACCGTCGCGCCGTACTTCACCTTCAGACTCGAACCCACGCCACCCGCGATATTGACGGCGTTCTGAAGGTTCTGGGGATCGCCGATGGCCAAGATCCGATACGGCGCGCGCAGCGCGACACCGTCGCATTCCAGGCCGTCGTCCGTGTCGCTGACATAGGTTTTCGTCACGACACGCACGCTGTTGATGGCCATCACCTCGGCGCCTGCGTTGCGCAGTTCCTCGATGAGTTTGTACATCGTCGCCGCGTCGATCTTCGTCTTCGACCCTTGGGAGATGCTGATCGACACGCCCTTGCCCGTCGCGGGCAAACGACCGGCGAGGATGCCGTTGGTCTCCTCGTTCTGCTTGGCGATGCGCTCCGCCTCCTGCGTCTTGTTCGCCGCGGCCTTGAGCGATTCCAGCTGATTGGTCAGCTCCGACTTGCGCTGCTCCAGGTTCTGCACCTGTGTGCCGGTCTCGCTGATCAGCCTGGTCAGCTCGTCCTCGCTCAGCGTCTCGTATGTGGCGTCGGCGTTGTTGATCTGGATCATGTACCCGTATCCCAGCAACGCGCACATGATGAGGATGAGCACGCTCGTCATCAGGCGCATGCGCGCCGAACCGTCCTTGACGGGGCGCTTCGGCTTCTTGCGCACTACGGGGAACGAGCCGGTCTCCATGCGATCGTTCTTCTTGTCCTGCGCATGCTGCTCGTGCAGCTGCGACAGCACGTCACGAGACGATTTGTGCGCCACCATGGTTCATCACCCCCGGAAGATGAAGCGACGGATCGCCGACACGTTCGAGAAGATACGGATTCCCAGCACGACGATGACGGCCGTCTGCAGCTGGGATCCGACGCCCAGCTGATTGCCCAGGAACACCAGCAGCGTCGCGGTGACCACGTTCGAGATGAACGAGATGACGAACACCTTGTCGGAGAAGCTGCGCTCGAAGTACGCGCGGGCCGCTCCCAGTAGCGCGTCAAGCGCGGCGACCACCATGATGGGAAGATACGGCTGCAGAATGATGGGGATATCCGGCTTGACGAACACGCCGAGCACCACGCCGATGATGAGACCTAGTACCGCTGCCATCTACTCGCTCCTCTTTGCATAGGACAATTCGCCGGAAGGCGCCGCTTCCAGTGTAATCGAACTCTCTTTATTCACCTGAGGGTATATGCCCGCCTGGGCGAACGAATCATACAGGCTGCGCTGCGTGGACTTGCTGACCGCGGAGGCCAGCGTGTCGCGGTCCCCTATCGCCTGGATTGTGTACGGGCTGGTCACGGCGGTGACGCCGACGAGAATGTTCGATCCCGCCTTGCGCACCGATGTCTGCACGCCGAGCCGGTTGCCGTTGATGGCTATGCCCTCGGCGCCCGCCTGCCACAGCAGTCGCACCAGCAGCCGCAGGTCGGCGTCGGTGACCACGCGAATCTGCATGCCGCTGGACTCGCGTGGCGTCGATGCCCCGTCGGAGCCGGCGGCGATGGGGTCGGCCAGGGTCAGGCTGATGCCCGGCCCCTCCACGGCGACAAGCCCGTTGACCATCTCGTCGTTGACCAGCGTCGAATCCTCACCCGTGCCGCCCAGCTTCTTCGATCGTTCCGTGACCTGGTTGCGCAGATTGTTGACTTCGTTTATGAGCGTGTCGGCCTGGCCGCGCGTCTCGCGCAGCTCACTGGCGAGGCTTTGCCTGACGACCTTGCGCGGGTCGGAATGCAGCCGTTCGATGAACAGCGACCCGTAGAAACCGACGGCGATGCACATGGCGAACACCAGAAACTTCGTCGCCCACGTCGACAGACGCGAGCGCGGACGCTGGTCGAGCCTCGAATCCGAGAACAGCGGATCCATGGGGCGGTTGGTGAGATCGTCGATGAGCTTGAGCGAATCGTCATGCAGCCGTCTGCGGCGGGCCGGCATGGTCTGCCCGCCTTCCGCGGGCCTGACATGCCGGGACTGCGACTGGGCCACGGAATCCGAAAACACCGCGCGACGTTTCACCGGCGCGTTCTCGGCCGGCACGGAAAACGACAGCGGCTTGATCGGATCAGCGTCCATCGGCACGTTTCTCTTTCACCAGCAGTGAAATGCCCTGCTTGCTGTAGATGCAACCGGCGAGCCAGTACAGTCCGACGCCCCAGATGCCGGCGGCCAGCGCGGCGAGGTGCAGAAGCCCGACGAAGGGGTTCACCCAGATGTCGCAGAAAATCAGTGCGACGATGGAGACCATCAGCATGAAAGTGCCGGCCTTGCCGACGAAATGCACCGGCAACGGGCCGTAATCGTATTGAGCAAGCCACAGCACGAGCAGCATCATCCATGCGTCCCTGGCCGCGATGATGATGATCATCCACCAGGGGATGATCCCGGCGACGCCCAATGCGAGGACGCTGCAGATGATCAGCAGGCGGTCGGCGATGGGATCGAGGATCTGCCCGATCTTGCTCACCTGATTGAAGGCGCGCGCGATGATGCCGTCGAGGCTGTCGGTGATGGCCGAAACGGCGAGGACGATCAGTGCGGGCACCATCCGGTGATCGGCGACCAGCCATGCGATGAAGGGGATGGACGCGATTCTCAGGACGCTGATGAGGTTCGGCACGGTGAAGTAGATGTCCCTCGGCTCGGGGCTGTACTCCTGATTGAACTTCTGCTTGATCTTCTGGCGGTATCCGCCGTCGGCGTGCTGCTGTGTACCCATTGTCGAACACCATTCGTCACATGCGGGAGGCCTGCAGCGCGGTCACGATGATGGCCCGGGCACCCACCTCGTACAGCTTGTCCATCAGCTGGTTGACCTTCGCCTTGGGCACCATCACGCGCACCGCATTCCACTGCTTGTCGTGCAGCGGGGATACGGTCGGGCTCTCGAATCCGGGGGTCACCGCGACGGCGGCCGCCACCTTGCCGACGGGGATGTCATAGTCCATCAGCACGTAGCGCTGCGCGGTCAGCACGCCCTGCAGGCGGCGGCTGAGGATGGTGAGCCGCTCGTCCTCGGGGTCGAGACGCGGGGAGCGGATGAGCACCGCTTCGGAGTGCATGATGGGGTCGGCGAAGATGCGCAGGCCGGCGTTGCGCAGCGTAGTGCCGGTGGACACCACGTCGGCGATGAGGTCGGCCACGCCCAGCTGCACCGAGGACTCCACGGCGCCGTCGAGGTGGATGGTCTCGGCCTCGATGCCGTGCGCCACCAGATAGTCGTGCACGAGCTTGTCGAAGGACGTGCCCACACGCTTGCCCTGGATGTCCTGCAGCGTATGGAAGTCGGAATCGTTCGGCGCGGCGAAGCGGAACGTGGACGCACCGAAGCCGAGCTCCATGTGCTCGCTGGCCTCGGTGCCGGAGTTCAGCAACAGGTCATGGCCCGTGATACCGACGTCGATGGTGCCGCGGCCGACATACACGGCGATGTCGAGCGGCCGCAGATAGAACAGCTCGATGTCGTTGTCCGGGTCCTCCACCACGAGCTGACGCGGATTGGAGCGCAGACGATACCCCGCCTCGGACAGCATGTTCCAAGCGGGCTCCGACAACATGCCCTTGTTGGGCACTGCGATTCTGAGCATGGTGTTTCTCCCTCCAGACCGGCCGGTCTGTTTGTCACAGGTGCTTATAAACGTCCTCCAGGGTGATGCCCTTGGCGATCATCATGACCTGGAGATGGTACAGCAGCTGGCTCATCTCTTCGGCCGTGCGGTCCGCGCCCTCGTATTCGGCCGCAATCCAGGTCTCCCCCGCCTCTTCGATGATCTTCTTGCCGATGAAGTGCGTGCCCTTGGCGAGCTCGTCCACGGTCAGGGAGCCTTCGGGCTTGGTGACGGCCTTCTCGGACAGTTCGGCGAATAGCGATTCAAACGTCTTCATGATATGTGTCCCTTGAGATTGTGCATGGTTGAGGCACTCGACGGCGTCGCCGCGATCGCGGTCCGGCATTGGTGTCGGAGCCGTCGCCTGCCATGTTCTGCGTTTCCGCCGTCAGTCGCGGTATGCGGCAGCGGCCTTGTCCCTGATCTGGTCGATGGCCTGGGCCGGGCTCTCAGCGCCGTACACGGCGGAGCCGGCGACCAGCACGTCGGCGCCGGCCTCGGCGACGATGTGGGCGGTCTTCGGGCTGACTCCGCCGTCGACCTGAATATGGGTGGACAGGCCCCGACGCGTGATCTCGTCACGCAGGCGACGAACCTTCGCCATCTGGTTGTCCAGGAACTTCTGTCCGCCGAAACCGGGTTCGACGGTCATGATCAGCACCATGTCGAACTCGTCGAGGATGTCGAAAATCGGTTCGACCGGCTCGGCGGGACGCACGGCGAAGCATGCCTTGCAGCCCATGTCACGCAGCTGGCGGGCCAGACGCACCGGCGCGTGGGTGGCGCCCATATGGAACGAGATGGAGGCGGCACCGAGCTTCGCGTATTCAGGGGCCCAACGGTCGGGGTCCTCGATCATCAGGTGCACGTCGACCGGCAGGTCGGTGACCTCGCAGATGCGCTTGACGATGGGCTCGCCAAGGGTGAGGTTCGGCACGAAGTGGTGGTCCATCACGTCGACATGCACGAGGTCGGCGTTGGCGATGGCCTTGAGGTCGCGTTCGAGGTTGCAGAAATCAGCGGAAAGGATGCTGGGTGCGATTTGTATGCTCATGGCTCTCATTCTATGGTGGAAGAACGACGAGACGGCTTGCGCCTACACGACGTTCTTGTTTGTGTGTTATGGTATTGCGGTTTTCTATGATCTTGTGCGATATCCTGATTCGGACGGATGCGGGCGCTCAGTCCTGATGGATCTCGCTCTCGGCGGTTTCGGCGGGAGTCTCGGGCTTCGCGGTCTTGGCCATCTTGCCGGATTTCGCGGCGGCCCGCTCTTCCAGCTGGCGCTGACGTTCCATCTCGTCGGCCGTGACCGCGCGCAGTCTGGATGTCAGGTCGCGTGTCTCACTGCCGAAGCGCCACAACACGACGAACAGGATGCACCCGGCAAGGAACACGATGATCGCGGTCCACACGTTGACTCGCAGGCCGAGGATGATCGTCGAATAGTTGATGCGGATGCTTTCGATCCAGGTGCGTCCAAGCCCGTACCACATCATGTACATGGCGAACTGCTGTCCGGATTTGAGCACGTCGACGAGTTTGTGGCCGAGCCACACGATAATCGCGGCGCCGATCAGGTTCCAGATCATCTCGTACAGGAACGTGGGGTGGAACAGCGTGCCGGTCGGGCATGCCTGTCCGTTGTAGCAGATCTCACTTTTGCCGATGGCGTCCGCATCGTTGAGCTTGAGGCCCCATGGCAGCGTGGTCGGCATGCCGTACAGTTCCTGGTTGAACCAGTTGCCCAGTCGTCCGATGGCCTGCGCTACCATCAGCGCCGGCGCGATGCAATCGGCCAGCAGGGCGAACGGATAACGCCGGTGGCGGCACCACAGGAACGCGGCCAAGGCCCCCACCCCGATGCCGCCGAAGATGGCCATGCCGCCTTCCCACACCTTGAGGATGCTGATGAGGTTGCCGGTTGGCGGGAAGTAGATGTCGGGCGTCGTGATGCAGTGGTACAGACGGGCCCCGACCAGGCCGCAGGGCACTGCGACCAGCGTGGTGTCCAGCACCTGGTCGAAGGTGCCCCCGTTCTTCTTCCATCTGACGGTGAGGATCCACACGGCGAAGATGATTCCCGTCAGGATGCAGATCGCATACATGTGGATCGTCACCGGTCCGATGGAGAACTTGGAGAACCCCGGTGAGGGGATATACGCAAGATTCATGCAGTGCCTCGTTTGTCTAGACCGCTGTTACCGCCATCTACCCTACCCCATGGCCGGCGGATGCACGGTAAAGGCAGCCCGCCGGCGCGGGGGTGTGTCAGCGTGACTCGTTGTGGATGCCCTCGGACAGCGCCTCGACCTTGGCGGCCAGGTCGCGCAGTCCTTCCTTCGGCGTTTTCGCGGTGACGTTGTCGTCGTCAAGCAGGGTGTGCACCAGAGCAGAACCGACGATGACGCCGTCGGCGTAGGCGCCGACCTTCGCGCCCTGCTCCGGGGTGGATACGCCGATACCCACGCACACGTTTCTCGCCCCGGCGTTGCGGGCACGCTCGACAAGCGTTTCGGGCGATGCGCTGATGGTGTCGCGCTCGCCGGTAACGCCCATACGGGATGCCGCGTAGACGAAGCCGCGTGCGTTGCGGGCGACCAGTTCGAGACGTTCGGAGGCCGAATCCGGGGAGACCAGGAAGATGCGGTCGAGTCCGTGACGATCCGAAGCCTCGATCCACTCGCCAGCCTCATCGGGGATGAGGTCGGGGGTAATCAGGCCGGCACCGCCGGCGTTCTCGAAATCGCAGGCGAACCGTTCGACGCCGTAATGGTAGATCAGGTTCCAATAGCTCATGATGAGTGGCACGCCGCCGGCGTTGGCCACCGTCTCGACCGCCTTGAACACGCCGTTGATGCTTTCCCCGTTGTTCAGGGCGATCTGGCTGGCCGCCTGGATGACGGGGCCGTCCATCACCGGGTCGGAGTACGGCAGGCCGATCTCGACCGCGTCGACGCCGTGCTCGACCATGATCCTGAGCGCGTCGAGTGAGATGTCGGGGTTCGGGAAGCCATACGGCAGGTATCCGATGAAGGCCGGCTTGTTTTCGGCCTTGAGCCGGTCGAACATGGCTTCCGTCGCGCTGGGCTTGTGACTGATGCCGAGCGGCTGTCCGGACGGTGTGGTTGCTGTATTCGTCATAATCAAAAAATCCTTCTGCTTCACGGACCGGTTCAGGCGACGGTGTCGCCCTGCGCGCCGGTGACATCGAGCGCCGCGGCCTGCTCGTCGGTCAGGTATCCGAACCATTTGCCCGCGGTGGCCATGTCCTTGTCGCCGCGGCCGGAGATGTTGACGATCATCACGGCCTTGTCGTATCCCTTGGCCTTCAGATCAGCGGCGGCCTTGAAGGCGCCAGCGACGGCATGCGAGCTCTCGATGGCGGGGATGATGCCCTCGGTCTGGCTCAGGTCGCGGAAGGCGTTCATAGCCTCCTCGTCGGTGGCCCAAGAGTAGTTCACGCGCCCGATCTCCTTGAGCCAAGCGTGCTCGGGGCCGACGGAAGCGTAATCGAGACCGGCCGAAATCGAATACGTGTCGAGAGTCTGTCCTTCATCGGTCTCCAACAGGTAGCTCTTGGCACCCTGGAACATGCCGAGCTGTCCGGTGCCCGGTGCGAAACGGATCGCATGATGGCCCGAGGCCGGCCCGTTGCCGCCCGCCTCATAGCCGTACAGGTTCACGCGCTCGTCGTCGAGGAACGCGTTCATCACGCCGATGGCGTTGGATCCGCCACCGACGCACGCGCACACCGCGTCCGGGTGGTCGATGCCGTACCAGTCCTGAAGTTGCTGCTTGGCCTCCTCGCCGATGATCTTCTGGAAGTCGCGAACCATGGCCGGGAACGGGTGCGGTCCGGCGACCGTGCCGAGCAGGTAGTGCGTATCGGCGACGTTGGTCACCCAATCGCGCAGCGCCTCGTTGATTGCATCCTTGAGAATCTTGTCGCCCAGTGTCACTTCGACGACCTCGGCGCCCAGCATACGCATGCGGGCCACGTTGAGGGCCTGACGTCGGGCGTCGATCTGCCCCATGTACACGCGGCACTTGAGCCCTAGCATCGCGCACACGGTGGCGGTGGCCACGCCGTGCTGTCCGGCACCGGTCTCGGCGATCACGCGGGTCTTGCCCATGCGCTTGACGAGCAACGCCTGGCCGAGCGCGTTGTTGATCTTGTGCGCGCCGGTGTGGTTGAGGTCCTCGCGCTTCAAGAAGATGCGGGCGTCGAGTCCGGTCCTGTCCTTGACCAGCGCGGCGAATCGCGGGGCTTCCGTCAGCGGGCTCGGACGGCCGACGTACCGATGCTGCAACGTCATGAATTCCTTACGGAACTCGGGGTCGGCCTTGGCCTGATCATAGACGCGCTCCAGCTCGTCCAGAGCGGTGATCAGTGCCTCCGGCACGTATCGCCCGCCGAACTGTCCCCAATATGGTCCCTGATGCTCGCTCAACGGGGTCGATTCGGATGCTTTCACTCTCTGACCTGCCTTTACTAGTCGTTGTACGGCGGCCACATGGTCGTCGGCGGTAGCCACGCCTTCGCCCACCAGCACGGCATCCGCGCCGGCGCGACCGTAATCCTCGACCTCGACCGAACCGAACACGCCCGACTCTGCGACGCGGATCACGTCATCGGGCAGTCCTTCGGCGAGTTCGGCGTATTTGTTCACGTCAACCTTCAGGTTCTTGAGATTGCGCGCGTTGATGCCGATGATCCGGGCGCCGGCCGCGACCGCGCGGCGGATCTCCTCGGTGGTGTGCGTTTCGACGAGCACAGCCATGCCGAGCTCGTGGGCGAGTTCAAGCAGGTGCGCGAGCTTGTCGTCATCCAGCGCGGCGACGATGAGCAGCACTAGGTCGGCGCCGTGGGCACGCGCCTCGTAGATCTGGTAGTCGGTGACGATGAAGTCCTTGCGCAGCAGCGGAATGTGAACCGCCGAGCGGACCTTGTCGAAATCGTCCAGCGAGCCGAGGAACCGCCGGCCTTCGGTGAGCACGGAAATCGCGCTCGCACCGCCGCGCTCGTATTCGCGGGCCAGGGCCGCCGGGTCGGGGATATCGCTCAAATGCCCCTTGGATGGGGAGGCGCGCTTGATTTCGGCGATCACGGGGATGCCGTCCGGACGCTTGAGCCATCGCGTCGCGTCGATAGGCGCCGGCGCGACCAGAGCGGCCCGCCTCACATCCTCAAGAGACACGACACATTCGCGGGAACGCTGGTCTTCCAACGCCCCGGCAACCAATTCGTCCAAAACCGACATAATGCTCCCTTATAGATCGTTCGGTCAGTCGCCACTGTAATTCATGGCAGACGACAACCGCGCGTTCCGTCCTACATTCTGGGCGTGGCCGCGGGCCGGAGCGGGCCGGGATCGCGGCCCGGCAACGAAGGCGGCCGCCGCGGAGGAATCCGCGACGGCCGCGCATGCACGCTCATCCGTGCAGGGAGAGACCCCGCGTCACTTGCGGCGCTTCTTCTCCCTGATGTTGACGGAGATCTGGATCGGGGTGCCTTCGAAGCCGAACTCCTCGCGCAGGGAGCGCTCAAGGAACCGGCGGTAGCCGTGCTCCAGGAATCCGGTGGCGAAGATCACGAAGCGCGGCGGACGCGTGGACGCCTGCGTGGCGAACAGGATACGTGGCTGCTTGCCTCCGCGCAGCGGATGCGGGTGCGCGGCCTGGATCTGGCCGAGGAAGGCGTTGAGACGCCCGGTGGGAATGCGCTTGTCCCAGGATTCCAGCGCGTTGCGCATCGCGTCGGCGAGGCGGTTCGTGTGCCATCCGGTCTTCGCGGACAGGTTGACGCGCTGCGCCCACGTCACGCGGTTGAACTCGGTCTTCCACAGGCGCTCCAGCCGCTGCCGGCCGAAATCGTCCATCAGGTCCCACTTGTTGAACACCAGCACCACCGCGCGGCCGGCGTCGACCGCCTGGCTCATCACCTTCAGATCCTGGTCGGAGATGGGCTGGGACGAGTCGAACAAGACCAGCGCGAGCTCGGAGCGCTCGATTGCGGCCTGCGTGCGCAGGGACGAGTAGTAGTCGGCGCCGGACACCTTGTGCAGTCGACGCTTGATGCCGGCGGTGTCGATGAACAGCCAGTCCTCGCCGTCGATGTCGATGGTCTCGTCGACCGGGTCGCGGGTCGTGCCGGCGAGGTCGTTGACCACGGCACGCTGTTCGCCGGCGAGCTGGTTGAGCAGCGACGACTTGCCCACGTTCGGGCGGCCGACGAGCGCGACACGCCGCAGATGCGTCGGCGTGAGGAAGCCCGAGGTCTTGTCCGCCTTGCGCAGCGAATCCAGCGCGGCGTCAAGCAGGTCGCCGACTCCCCTGCCGTGCATGGCCGAGATCCCGTAAGGCTCGCCCATGCCAAGCTTCCAGAACTCGGCGGTCAGGTATTCGCTGGCCCCGTCGTCGACCTTGTTCACCGCGAGCGTGACCGGCTTGCCGCTGGCCCGCAGCATCTTGACGATGCGCTCGTCGGTGTCCGTCAGCCCCACGTGGCCGTCCACGACGAGGATGACCGCGTCAGACAGCTGCACGGCGATCTGCGCCTGCGAGGCGATGGCGGATTCGATGCCTTCGACGTCGGCCTCCCAGCCGCCGGTGTCGACGAGCTTGAATTCGGTGCCGGACCATTCCGCATCGTAGCTGACACGGTCCCGGGTCACTCCGGGCGTGTCTTCGACGACCGCGGCGCGACGGCCGAGGATGCGGTTGACGAGCGTCGACTTGCCCACGTTCGGGCGGCCGACCACGGCGAGCACTCCGACGGCCTTGGGAGCCGGCGACTCGTCTTCGATCCCGTACCGGGAACCGGCGATGATCTGCTCGTCGCCCTCATCCAGTTCGTAATCGCTCAGATTGGCGGCATACTGCTCGTACTCCTGCACTTCGACCGCGTCCGCGACCAGCGTGATCAGCACATCCAGCGTCTGCTGGAAATCCATATCGGAGTTGTCGACGGTGGTCACGCCGTCCGCCGCGGTCAGGAAGCTGGTGACCTTGGAATCGGCGCGGTCGCGGGCGGCCACGTCCTCGCCCCCCACGCCGGCGCCGGCGACGGCCTGCCCCGTGCGGCGCGCCTGACGCACCTCTTCCCGGGCGGTCAGCAGCACACGCACCTCGGCATCGGGAGCCACGACCGTGGTGATGTCACGGCCCTCCGCGACGATGCCGCGGCCCAGTGAGAAGGAGTCGGCCGCGGACTCGCGCGCAATGTAGGCGCGCTGCGCGGCGATGAGCACGTGGCGCACCGGGATGACGTTCGACACCTTCGACACGTGCGAGGAGACCTCGGAGGAGCGGATGGCCTCACTGATGTCCTCGCCGTCGGCGGTGATGCTCGGATGGTCCGGGTCGACGCCGATGTCGAAGTGGTCGCCGGTGAAGAATTCGGCGACTGCTTCGGTGATCTGCTGCTCATCCACCTGATCGCCGTCGAGGTCGATGCCCTGATGCAGGCACCACCAGGCGCATGCGCGGTACATGGCGCCGGTATCGAGGTAGGCGAAGCCGAAATGGCGGGCCAGCGCCTTCGAAGTGGAGGACTTTCCGACGCCCGCAGGGCCGTCGATGGCGACTCGTATCACAGCCCGACCTCCTTCTGCAGGGAACGGACCTCGACCTGGGACAGCACACGATAGGTGCCGGACTTGAGGTCACCGAGCTTGATCGGCCCGATCTGGGTGCGCACCAGACGGCGAACCGGGTATCCGATGGCGCCGAAGATGCGGCGGACGATACGGTTCTTGCCGGAGTGGAGCACCACCTTGACGATGGTCTGGTCGCGGTTGGCGTCGATGATGGCGCAATGGTCCAGCTTGACCAGGCCGTCATCCAGCTGGACGCCCTGGGTCACCAGGCGCCGGCAGACGTTGCCGCCGATCTTGCCATCAATCGTGGCGATGTAGGTCTTCTCCACCTCGTACTTCGGGTGCATGACGTGCTGGCTCAGCTCGCCGTCGTTGGTCATGAGGATCAGGCCCTCGGAATCGTAGTCGAGGCGGCCCATGTGGAACACGCGCTCGTACTTGTCCCCGATGATGTCGGCCAGCGTGTAGCGGCCTTTCGGGTCGTCCATGGCGCTGAGCACCTTCTTGGGCTTGTTGAGCGCCAACGTGACATGGTTCGGGTTGAGGTGGACGCGCGAGCCGTCCACACGGATGTGCTGCTTCTTCGGATCGACGCGGGTGCCGAGTTCGGTCACCAGCTCCCCGTCGACCTCGACACGCCCATCGGTGATCATCTGCTCGCACTTGCGGCGTGATCCGAAGCCCGCTTGCGCGAGGATCTTCTGCAGGCGGATTCCTTCGTTGTTGTTGTCGTCATGCGCTTTGAGTGCGCGCGAATATGCGTTTGGCATCGTTCTCCCAACGTGGCCGGACATTGACAATGAATCTGCGCTCCCGGACAAACTCACAGGGAAAACACAGCCAATACATTGTATCGTATCGTCCCCCCGTTGGTAAACTTGCAACGTTCGGCGGGTCGCAAAGCCCGCAACATCAGAAAAAGGACACTACAACATCATGACTGAAGAACAGAACACCGAGCCAAGCGCTTATCCGATCGGGGCACGCGTGTGCGCGGAGCTTGCAGGCAGCTTCCTCGTCTGCTTCGCCATCTATATGATCTGCACGTTCGGCACTTCGATCTACGGGCTTGACCTGGCGTACATCGTCGTGGGCACCGCGTTGGCGTACGCGGTCGTCACCGCGATGCTCGGGCGTGTCTCCGGAGGCCAGTTCAATCCCGCCATCACCGTGGCGGCGATACTCACCGGCAAGACCAAGGTAGTCGCCGGCATCCTGTACGTCATCGTGCAGGTGGTCGGAGCGATCGCGGCGGCCGGCGCGGTCAGGTGGATCCTGCCGACCTCGCAGACCGTCACCATGAAGACGTGGCTGACGCCCGCCGTCAACGGCTATGGCACCGGTTCCGTATCGAGCGCCACCACCAGCAGCGCATCGGTGAGCTTCGGCATCTCCATGGCCATCGTCGTCGAGGTGATCGCCGCGATCATCATCATCGCGGTCGCGATGCGTCACACCGATGCGAACGGCAAGCCGAATGCGACGTACGCTCCGGTGATCGGCGCCGCATACGGCCTCGGCGTGGCCATGACCTATACGGTCACCGGTGCCGCGCTGAACCCGGCCCGCGCCACCGGCATCGCGCTGTTCGGGCAGAATCAGGGTCTTTCAACGCAGCCGCTGCAGCAGTTGTGGATCTTCTGGCTGGCGCCGGTCCTGGCCGCGGCGATCGTGGCGCTGGTCATGATCATCGCTGATATGGCGTCGAAACGCAAGCCGAAGACGCCTGCGGATGCGCCCATCGACGAGGCGACGGACGCTGAGGCGGATGCACATGACATCGCCGTGGACGCGGCGGTCAATGCGGCGCCCCAGGTTCCGTCAACGAATCCAGAACAGTGACGGTGCGAAATACAACAGAAGCAGTCCCAGCCCCAAACCGATGCCGATAATGGCGTCGAACAGGACTGACCGGACTTTCCAAGGGCTCTTCTCGCGCATGATGATGCGCAGCAGGGCCGTGACGATGGCCGTGACGGCGATGATCACCGTCGCGGCCATCGTATATCCGAGGAAGGCGACGACCAGGGCGACGATGACGACGCCGAGCACGCACCACTCGAATGCCGGCTTGCCCTCGTGGACTTCGGACACGTATGGATGATGCTGATTCATGGAGCTTCCTCGGGGATTGGTTATCGTGATGGATCGGCCGCGAACCCTTGACGGTCGGCGGCCGATCCGTGAATCGGTGACCGGACGGCGGATCAGTGGAAGAAGTGACGGGTGCCGGTCAGGTACATCGTCACACCGGCCTTCTTGGCCGCCTCGATGACCTCCTCGTCACGGATGGATCCGCCGGGCTGCACGATGGCCTTTACACCGGCGTTCATCAGCGTCTCGGCGCCATCTGCGAACGGGAAGAACGCGTCGGACGCGGCGACCGAACCGGTGGCGCGATCGGCGCCGTCGGCCAGCGTGTTGGCACGATCGACGGCCAGATGGCAGGAGTCCACGCGGTTGACCTGGCCCATACCGATGCCGACCGTGGCCTGGTCGTGCGCGAGCAGGATGGCGTTGGATTTGACGCAGCGGATGGCGCGCCAGGCGAACACGAGGTCCTTGAGCGTGTCCTCATCGGCGGGTTCGCCGGCCACGAGCTTCCATGCGTCCGGATCGTCGCCGGTGGCATTGATGAGGTCCATGTCCTGCACGAGCAGGCCGCCGTCGATCTGGCGGAACTGCGTGTGGCCCTTCGGCGGCTCGGCCACCTTGAGGATGCGCAGGTTCTTCTTCTTGGTCTTGAGCAGTTCAAGCGCCGCGTCCTCGTAGGCGGGGGCGACGATGACCTCGGTGAAGATCGGGCGAACGCTTTCGGCCATTTCCAACGTGACGGTGGTGTTGCAGGCGATGACGCCGCCGTAGGCGCTCACCGGATCGCAGGCGTGGGCCTTCTTGTGAGCCTCGGCCGCGGTGGCTCCGATGGCGAGGCCGCACGGGTTGTTGTGCTTGACCACGGCCACGGCGATGGCGGGTGCCATATCCCACACGGCGCGCCATGCGGCGTCGGCGTCCACGTAGTTGTTGTAGCTCATCGGCTTGCCGCCGAGCTGCTCGGCGTGCGCGAAGCCGTCGCGGTCGAGCGGGTCGAGGTAGAGGGCGGCCTGCTGGTGGGAGTTCTCGCCGTAGCGCAGCGTGTGCGCGCGGTCCCAGGTGCGGGTGAACGCGGCCGGGAACTTCGCCTCGTTGACCGGGTTCTCGCCTTCGGCCGGGTCGGCGGATTCGACGGTGGCGGGCTTGGGCCAGTGCTTGGCGGTCCACTCGTTGATGGTAGCGTCATAGGCGGCGGTGTGGGCGAACGCCTTGCCGGCCAGCCAGCGGCGCTCCTCCAGACTGAAGCCTTCACCATTGGCCACACGGGCCGCGACGAGCGCATAGTCGGCCGGGTCGGTGACGATGGCGACGGTGGCGCTGTTCTTCGCCGCGCCACGCACCATGGACGGGCCGCCGATGTCGATCTTCTCGATGACCGCGGCCTCGTCGGCGCCGGAACGAACCGTATCGGCGAACGGGTACAAGTTGACGACGACCAGGTCGAAGGGCTTGATGCCGAACTTCTCAAGCTGGGCAGCGTGATCGGGGTTGGTCATGTCGGCGAGGATGCCGGCGTGGATGTGCGGGTCGAGCGTCTTGACACGGCCGTCGAGGCACTCCGGGAATCCGGTGACCTCGCTCACCTCAGTGACGGCGACGCCGAGTTCGGCGAGGCGCTTGGCGGTCGAGCCGGTGGACACCACTTCGGTGCCGGCCTTGATGAAGGCCTCGGCCAGTACTTCGATGCCTTCCTTATGGAAGACGGACACCAGAGCCCGTCGTATCGGTCGATTCGTGTTGGTCATCGTGCTCCTTCTTGGTTGTTGATTGTATGGACTTGCGGGAAACGATGGTACGCGGGTGCGTTGTTGCGGCTCGTTGTGCCCCCGTTCTTCGTGCAATCCAGCGTATCCCGAAAACAATGGCGACGCCAATCAGCGCCAGCACCCAGGCCATGCACAGTCCCATGGCGCTCGGACGTCCGACGGCCTGCGCGGACTGCATCACGTCGACGCCGACGTATTTGAGCCTGGCCTTTCCCAGCGACCCGTTCGACACCCCGAACATGATCGACGACAGCAGGGATATGACCACGCTCGACAGGCAGAACCCGCCTGCCGGGTAGGCGAGTTCGAGAATCAGGTCCTTGCGGTCGAGGGGATCGGACGCGCTGCCGACGATGATGCGGAAACCGGATTTCATCGCCATGGATGCCAGCCCGGAGACGAATCCGACGACCAGCGGAATCAGCACGACGGCGAACCGTATGCCTTCATCGCCGACTGCCTGCGGAAGCAGGCCGAAAACAGGAAGAGGCGGAAGCGAACGCCCCTGCCCGATCCAAAGGGTGAATGTCGCAAGCTCTCCGATGTGGAATCCGGCACCGAACAGCCACGAGACCGCCCATATGCACAGGTTGGGCAGCCATGCAAGCGATGCGATCGTCGTCAGTATGCGCGAGCCGGTCCCCATGCCGATGTCGGCGAACAGCGTGTCCATGGCCGAACGGTTCAGCACGCCCCACACGATGACGGTGATCAGTCCCATGACCAGGTACACGCCCATCATGATGACACCCACCATCAGGCCGGTCCTGATCGTGCGGCGCACGCCGTCGGACACATGATGACGGATAAGTTCACGCAGCTGCCCGGAGAGCGGGCCCTTCGACAGCGCGGCGCCGGCGAATCCAAGCGAGAACACCACGGCCGATTTGACGCATACCAGAGCCGGCCAGTCAAGCAATCCGACGGGAAGCGACTGCGTGCCCATGACGTTGATAACAATCCAGACCACCACGCCGCTGACGTATGCGCGGATATCCGTGCATATCTTCCGGCTGAACGACCAGACCAGACCTATCAGCAGCACGGTGAGCAGCAGCGGCATGATGGACAGGGAAAGCGAGTCGGTCTCGAATCCGATGCCTTGGCTGAGCAGGACCACGATGCGGGTCATGTCCAACGTCGAGGACGACAGGTTTTCCCCACCTTCCTCCATCGAGATGACCAGCAGCATGAGCGCAAGAAAGCAGCCCAGGGCGATGGCGTACAACGCCATCGAGCCGATGGCGATGATCGGCCCCCTGAGCCAGGCCTGGATACGCTTCCTCATACCAGCGAGCGTTCGGCGAGCACCTTGCGCATGAGGTCCGCGGTCTGACCGGGAGTGCGTCCGACGGGAATACCGGCGGCTTCCAGCGCGATTTTCTTGTCCTGCGCGGTTCCCTTGCCTCCGGAGACGATGGCGCCGGCATGGCCCATCTGCTTGCCTTCCGGCGCGGTGAATCCGGCGATGTATGCGACGACGGGCTTGGTCATGTGCTCTGCGGCCCATGCCGCGGCGTCCTGCTCCGCGCTGCCTCCGATTTCGCCGATCATGACCACTGCCTTCGTGTCGGCATCCTGCTCGAATTCCTGCAAGGCCTCCAGCAGCGTGGTGCCGACGAGGGGGTCGCCGCCGACGCCCAGGCAGGCGGTGAAGCCGATGTCGCTCAGCTCGCCCATCAGCTGGTAGGTCAGTGTGCCGGACTTGGAGACCAGTCCGATGGGGCCACGGCCCACGATGCCATCGGGGATGATGCCGAGGTTGACGCCATGCTCGTTCTCCTGCGACGGCAGGGTGAGCAGGCCGGGGCAGTTCGGTCCGATGATGCGCACGCCACGCTGAAGGGCGAGTTCGACGAAGTAGGCGCTGTCCGCAACGGGAATGCCTTCGGTGATGACCACGATGAGCCCGATTCCGGCTTCGACGGCCTCGACCACGGCGCCTTTGGCGAACCGTGGCGGCACGAAGACCACACTGGCCTGGGCGCCCGTCGCCTCCTTGGCTTCGGCGCACGTGGCGTACACCGGAACGGAGACGTCCCTGCCCTCACGCGCGGCCTCGAACGTCACTTGGCTGCCCGCCTTGCGCGGGTTGACGCCGCCGACGATGTTCGTACCGGCACGGAGCATGCGGGCGGTGTGTGTCATGCCCTGATGCCCGGTCATGCCTTGGACGATGACGGGAGCACCCTCCTGGATGAATGCGGTCATTGCTTGGCCTCCTTCGATGCCTTGGCGTTCGCCGCCAGACGGGCGGCCTCGGCTGCGGCCTGCTCCATGGTGCCTTCCACATGCAGGTTGGGGTTGTTCGCCGCGGCGAGGATTTGCAGGCCCTCGGCTGCGGCATTGCCATCGAAGCGGACCACGAGCGGCTTCGATGTGTGCAGCTCCTCGAACGCCTGCAGGATGCCCTTGGCGACCTGCTCGCATGAGGTGATGCCGCCGTAGACGTTGATGAACACGGATTCCACCTGCGGGTCGGACAGCACGATGGACAGGCTGTCACTCATCACCGCGGCGGACGCGCCACCTCCGATGTCGAGGAAGTTCGCAGGCGTGACATTCGTGCCCTGCTCCTTGCCGGCGTCCCAGACGGCGTCGAGCGAGCTCATGACCAATCCGGCGCCGTTGCCGATCACGCCGACCTGACCGTCGAGGTGCACGTAGTGCAGCCCGTGTTCGGCTGCCGCCGCCTCGAACGGATCGGCCTGCATCGGATCGTCGAAGCGGGCCCACCCGTCGTGCCGGAACGCCGCATTGCCGTCCAACGATATCTTGGCGTCGAGGGCGCACAGTGATTTGGACGCCTCATCGTCGGGATCGCCGATCTTGGCGAGCGGGTTGATCTCCACCAGCGTCGCGTCGTTGTCCTTGAAGCACTGCCACATGCGCAGCAGGATGTTGGCGGCCTGATCCAGGTCGGCGTGGTAGAAGCCGATCTGGCCAGCCATGCGCTTGGCGGCCTCCATGTCGAAATCGCCGAGGGCGTTGATGTGCAGACGCTTGACCGATTCCGGATGTTCCTTGGCGATCTCCTCGACTTCGGTGCCGCCGTTCGCGGTGGCGAGGACATCGAAGTCCCGCGATGTGCGGTCCACGGATATCGACACGTAGTACTCGTGCAGGATGTTCTTCGCCTCGGCGACGAGCACACCGTTGACCTTATGGCCGTGGATGGTCATCGGGAGGATGGATTCGGACAGCAGTATCGCTTCGTCCCGGTTGTGGGCGATCTTGACGCCGCCCGCCTGGCCACGATGGCCGATCTTGACCTGGGCCTTGATCACGCACGGGTATCCGATGGCATCGGCCGCTTCGGCGACCTCGTGGGAGTTCTGGGCGAAAACGGCCCGCGGCGTGGGAATATGCTGTTCCTCCAGCAATTCTCGTGCCTGGTATTCATAAAGATCCATGTTCGACGCCTCACGTTCCTATGATGTGTTCTTCGAATGATGATTGGTGCCGTGCGGCGCGTCCCGACGCACGGCACCGCCGGGTCACGCCGGCATCGACACCAGTGTGCTGCTGGGTTTGTCGCCCAGTTTGTCCAGTCCGTCGAGTCCTCGCAGCCCCATGACGAAACTGAATCCGACGACCGTGCCCCCGGCCGCCTCGACCAGATCCATGGCTGCCTTCGCCGTGCCGCCGGTCGCGATGAGATCGTCGACGATCAGCACCCGATCGCCCGGACGGATGGCCGACGTCTCGATCTCCACTTTTTCGGTGCCGTATTCGAGATCGTATTCCTCGGCGATGGTCTCCGGCGGCAGCTTGCCCGCCTTGCGGATCGCGATGAACCCCTTGCCGAGCATGGCCGCGAGGGCGGGGCCGAACAGGAACCCTCTGGCCTCCAGCCCTGCCACCGCGTCGAACGAGTCTTCGGTGACGGGAAGGCTGGCCTGGAGCGCCTTCATGAGAATGCGCAGCCCCTTGCCATCCGCCAGCACCGGCATGAAATCACGGAATTTGATGCCCTCTTTGGGGAATCCCGGTATGGTGCGAATCTTCGAGACGAGGTATGCCGCGTCACCGGCACCGACATCGGCCAGTCTCTCAATGGTGATGTCAGACTGCGTCATGGTCTCGCGCTCCCCCGTCACTTCTCGGCGTCTGCGGTCTGCGCGGAATCGTCGGACTGCGTTGCGTTCTCGGCGGATTCCAGCGCCTTGTCCACCGGTACCTGGGCCTGGTCGTCGGCTTCGTCGGTCTGCTCGGCGTCCTCCACTTCGTCGTCATGGATGAAGGCGGGACGCGTGTACTCCTTGTTGATGGCGCGGAAGGTGAAGCGCAGTAGGGAGCCCTCGGAGTCGATGACGATCTCCTCGTATTCCTCGTCCACGGACACTACCTTGCCGATGATGCCGCCAATGGTGATTACCTCGGTTCCGGGCTCAAGGGAGGAGCGGAAGTCCTTCATCTTTTGCTGCTGCTGCTTGGCCTTGCGGGACTGCCACCACATCATGATGCCGATCAGCACGATGGAAACGATCATGATGAGATAGGATGATGAACCTTGCGGCATGATTTCTCCTTGCAGTAGGGAACGAATGCTCTATGGACGTCGGTCAACAAACAACCAATGTTAGAAGAGCTTGCTGACATCCTCTCCGTTTGTTTCACCTTGTGGCTCCAGACCCAGATGAGACCAGGCCTTGGCCGTGGCGACCCGGCCTTTGGGAGTGCGGATCAGAAATCCTTCACGGACCAGATACGGCTCGCATACGGTTTCGACGGTCTCCGATTCCTCGCCGACCATCGCGGCCAGGTTGTTCAGGCCGACGGGTCCTCCGTTGAAGTTGCGCACGATCGCGTTGAGCACGGCGATGTCCAGCCGGTCGAGGCCCTCGGAGTCTATCTGATAGAGCGCAAGCGCGGCGCGCACGTCATCGACGTCCACGACTTGCAGGTCATGCACGATCGCCCAGTCACGCACACGGCGCAGCAGCCTGTTCGCGATTCGTGGCGTGCCTCGAGAACGCAGGGCGAGTTCCGCGGCAGCCCCCTCCCCCAATGACACTCCCAGAACGCCGGAGGATCGCTCGATCAGCTTTTCGAGCTCATCGTGGGGGTAGAAGTCGAGATGGGCCGTGAAGCCGAAACGCGCACGCAGCGGAGAAGGCAGCATGCCCTCCCGGGTGGTTGCGCCCACCACGGTGAATCTGGGCAGCGTCAACGGGATGGACGAGGCGCCGGGCCCCTTGCCCACCATGACGTCGACGCGGAAATCCTCCATGGCGATGTACAGCAGTTCCTCCGCGGCGCGCGGAAGACGGTGGATCTCGTCGATGAACAGCACTTCCCCTGCGTCCAGCGAGCTGAGTATCGAAGCCAAGTCGCCCGCGTGCTGGATTGCCGGACCGGACGTGATGCGAATCGGCACCTCCAGCTCGTTGGCTACGATCATCGCCAACGTGGTCTTGCCCAATCCGGGAGGGCCGGCGAGCAGGATGTGGTCGGGGGCGGTGTCACGTTTGCGGGCGGCGTCCAGGAACAGCTGCAGCTGGGCCTTGAGCCGCGGCTGCCCGACGAATCCGTCAAGGGCATGAGGCCGCAGTTCCTCGTCGCTGATCGGCTCGTCGTTGATTGCGGTGGCGGAGACCATGCGTAGGGAGTCCTCCGAGACGCCGGTGTTGGTCCGTCCATCCTGCATGTCGATGTTGGATGTCATGGAATATCACCTTCCTCTGTCCAGCGACGACAATGCCAGTTTGAGCACCCGCGGCACGTCCTCCGCACTGATGGGGGTGGCTATGGACGCGGCATCGCATGCCTGACGTACGGCCTCCTCCGCGGTCTGGGGGCGCCATCCCAGAGAGACGAGTCCTTCGATCACCTGCTTGGCTCCGGGGTCGCGACTTTCCGACGGCCCATCGGCTTCGGGCCGTATCTGGTCGAGGTCGATGCGGCCTGCCAGTTCAAGGATGATCTTCTGTGCGCCTTTTTTGCCCAGGCCCGGAGCCTTGGACAATGCCGCCGTGTCGCCGTCCGCGACGGCCTTGGCCAGACGGTCCGGAGGCAGCGTCGACAACAGGGAAAGCGCGACCTTCGGCCCGATGCCACTGACCTTCTGCAATTGCAGGAACATGCGTTTGGACGCGGGTGACAGGAACCCGAACAGGGTGACGGCATCCTGCGATATGGTCAGCGAAGTGAAGACATGCGTTTCCTGACCGGCATGCAACGCCGCAAGATCGGCCGCCGCCATGCGGACCTCGTACCCGACGCCATGAACCTCGATCACGGCGCTGGATGCCTCCACCGACTCGACGCGCCCGGTTAACGTACTGATCATCACGTCGTCCTTTCCTCGCCGAACCGCACGCGGAATGGGCCGCCACGAGCTCGTTCGCCTCGCATCACATAACGACAGCACATACCGAACGCGCCCGCCCCGAACTGGCACGTCGTGCGGGATATGGTGTCGAGACGGCCCATCCACATAATGCAGAACATCTGTTCGACACACATTACATGCCGCTGCGGACGCCGGCGCGTCGAGCGGCCTTCTGCGCCGCCTGCGCCCACTGCCGTTGAGCCGCGGTCAGATGCTGTTCCCGTTCGCCTCCCTGCAAGGCGCCTTGCGGGCGCAGGGCATGGCATATCGCCAGCGACAGCGCGTCGGCGGCATCGGCGGGCTGCGGCAACGTGTTCAGCCCCAGCACCTTGGCCACCATGCGTTCGATCTGTATCTTCTCGGCCTTGCCGTTGCCCGTGATCGCGAGCTTCGCCTCGGTCGGCGTGTGCAGCGCCACGGGAATCCCCCGTTGCGCTGCGGCGAGCATGGCCATTCCTGCGGCCTGGGCGGTGCCCAGCACGGTGTTGCGGTTCGACTGGGCGAACACGCGCTCGATCGACACCGCATCGGGAATGAACCGGTCCATTTTGGAGCACAGCCCGTTGTAGATCGTCAGCAGTCGGAGGTCCTGCGACGTATGGGGATCCGAACGCACCACATCGACGTGGATAAACGAAAGCCGGCGGTTAGCGCCGGCTTCGATCACGCCGACCCCGCAGCGTGTCAGCCCGGGATCGACGCCAAGGATGATCACAGGGGATTACTCCTCGTCCGCGAGCTGGGCCATCACCTCGTCGGATGCGGTCCAGTTGGCGTAGATGTTCTGCACATCGTCCAGGTCATCGAGGTTGTCGATGAGCTTGGAGACCTTCTGGGCGTCCTCAAGGCTGAGCGACACCTCGTTCTTCGGGCGCATGACCATATCGGCGGAGTCGTAGTCGAAACCAGAGTCCTGCAGAGCCTTGCGGATTGTATGCAGATCGGAGGGATCGGTGATCACGGTGAACACGTCGCCGTCGTCGATCACGTCTTCCGCACCGGCGTCGCCGGCCTTCTCGAACAGGTCGTCGAAGTCGACGCCCTCGCTCGGAACCTCGATCTGGCCCTTACGCTCGAAGTTGAAGCTGACGGAACCGCTGGTGGCCAGCGAGCCGTTGCCCTTGGTCAGGGTGGAACGGACTTCGGCGGCGGCGCGGTTGCGGTTGTCGGTCAGGCACTCGATGATCAGGCCGACGCCGGCAGGCGCATAGCCCTCGTACACGATGTCCTCGTAGTTGGCGCCACCGGCTTCTTCACCAGAGCCGCGCTTGACGGCGCGCTTGATGTTGTCGGCCGGCATGGACGCCTTCTTGGCCTTGTAGATGGCGTCGTACAGCGACGGGTTGCCATCCGGGTCGCCGCCGCCCATACGGGCCGCGATCTCGATGTTCTTGATGAGCTTGGCGAAGAGCTTGCCGCGCTTGGCGTCAATGGCGGCCTTCTTGTGCTTGGTAGTCGCCCACTTGGAATGCCCTGACATAATGCTCCTACAGGTATACGGATACTGACAAACGTCACTATGATAAAGCGGCAAGACGACAACGGCAGTCCTGGGTTCTGCCGCTGCCGGTCATTACGCCGCAAGAGGAACCGCAGGCACCGCCGAAAGTCCCATCTGATGACACAGAAATGGGACTTTCGCGGGATGACGGACGATGATGGAGCTGCGCACGCCTGCCGGGCCGGCAATACGGCGAGGCCTCCGCCGTGAAATGTACGGCGGAGGCCTCGTTCATTGGTCAGAGGTTCCGATTCGAATCAGCGACGCTGACGGCGAACCGCAAGCATCACGATGGCACCTGCCGCGCAGATCATCGCGGCCAGTGCGGCGCCAGAGACACTGGCACCGGTCTCAGCGACGACATCACCGGGCTTTCCGCCTTCGGGCTTGATCTGGGGCTTGTTGTCGCCGGACGGCTTCTGCGGGTCCGGATTCGGCTTGGGGGTCGGATCGGGATCAGGATCGACCGTGCCCTTGTCAGTGACGGTCATCGTGAACGAATCCTTGATCGAACCGTCATCCTTCAGTGCCACGGTCACGGTCAAATCCCCGGCGGCCTCGAACGGCTTGGTCACATCGATTGCGTTGCCGTCCTTGTCGGTCACCGCGATCGTGTAATCCGCGGCTGCGAGCACGGCGGTCGTCTTGTCGCTCTTGGTGGCGACCACCTTCACCTTCGACGGATCGAACGTATCACCGACCTTCACGTCGGACTGCGAGGTCGAGGCCTTTATGGAGACGACCGTCACCTCCGGTTCGGGATCCGGATCGGGCGTCGGACGCTCGTCGCCGGTCCAAGTCTGAGTCACCTTACCGTCCTTGATAGCGATGCTCATCGAGGAATCCGAAGGGATCGGGTAGGTGGAGGAGGACACGGAGACGTCGAGACGGCCTACGGCCTCGCTGTCGGCCGCGAGCACGTCGGACGGCAAGGTGACGTACACGTCGACGATGGAGTTCATGTGCGCCCCGTTGACGACGAGACGACCGTTCTTCAGCTGCTGTTGGCTGTAGGTCTGCTTCATGTCCGGTGTCACCGGCAGATTGACCGCGGTACCGCCCTCGGCCGTGTACGTGGCAGTGAAGCTCAGGCCATCGGTGCCGGTCAGGCCGGGTTCGGCGTACCGTCCGACAAGCACCTTGCCGTCGGTCACCTTCTGCTCGGCCGCGTCGACAGCCGCGTACGAACCCTTCCAGCTGGTCACCTCAGTGGCCTTGTGGAAGTTGGCGCCACGGTTCATCAGGTCGATGGCGATGTCGCCGACGCGCTTGTTCCAGTTGTCGTAATCCTTGCGGTTCTGCTGGGTCCAGCCGACCTCGGCGGTCGCCATCATGCGGGTGTACATCAGGAATTCGGCGTCGTTGAGAGAACGCAGGTGCTCGCTCCACAGCGCATCCTCGACGCCCAGAACCTTGTCCTCGGTGGTGCCGGCGGATGAGGTCGGGTTCCACTGGTAGAAGTTGCTGGTCGTGCAGGCGCCGCACGCCCATGTCACGCCAGTGGTCTCGGTGCCGGGACGCTGCGGGAAGTAGGTGTTGCCGGCCGGCGACATGATGATCTTGCCGTTGCGCTGGTTGAGCAGCTTCTGGATGCTGGCATTGTTGGCTGCGTTGCCGGTCCAATGCTGCACCACGGATCCTTCGGGGATCTGGTCAACCGCGTCGAGGCCGTCGTTCCACACGATGGTGGTCTTGTCACGTTCCTTGACCAGCGCTCCGGACCGTCCGAGATACTCCTGTAGACGTTCCGTCTTGTTACCGGCGCCGCCGCTGAGGAACAGCTCATCGCCGCCCAGGTGGAAGTACATGCGTTTGAGCTCGGACGCAGGCATGGTGGACGCCTTGATGCCCTTGTCGATCATGCCGTCGAGCTGGTCCATGATATGTCCCAGCACGGTGTAGGTGATGTCGGCGTCAGTCGCGAGGCTGCTCCTGCCCTGCGCAGACTGGATGAAGGCGGGGGTGTCCTCGCCGGCCGCAGGCTTCGGGTTGGAGTTGCCGGTGTTGAGCTCGGCAAGGCCGTGCAGCAGGCTGAAGGAATGTCCGGGACCGTCGATCTCGGGCACGATGGCGATGCCGTGATCGGCGGCGTAGGCGACCAGTTCGATGAACTCGCTCTGCGTCCAGTAGCCGGTGCGTCCGTCCTGTGCCGGGGACCAGTTGCTGGTCCACGCGGACTGGTAGCTGATGGCGCCGGACTTGATCGCGAGCTGCGTGTAGTCGGTCGTATCGCCGTCCGCACGCCCGTCATTGGTGATCTCGACGCGGAAGCCCTCGTCCTCGCTCAGGTGCAGGTGCAGCGTGTTCATCTTGTAGGCCGACATCACGTCGATCATCTGCTTCATCTCATCGAGCAGGTAGAAGGAACGCGCCGGGTCGACCAGCACGCCGCGCCACTGGTAACGCGGGGCGTCGGCGATGTTGACGGCCGGGATGAAAGCGACATCGGCAAGCTTCACCGTGGAGTTCGTCCACGGACCGATCAGCTGCAGCAACGTCTGCGCCGCCCATATGCCCGCGGTGGCGCTGCGGGCCTTGACGGTGACCGAGTCGGCGTCGGAGACGATCGTGTAGGCCTCATCGGCGGTGATCGACTGGGCGGAACCGACGTGACCGGTGACGTCCAGGTTCTCGTCAAGGGTGAAGGTGATCGGGCAGTTCGTGCCTTCGGCGAGTTTCAGGCCGTACGAGGTGCCGAGCTCGTCACGCATGACGTCAACCGCAGGCAGGAGGCTGCCGTCGCTCACGGACACGCAGGTGTTCTTCTTAAGTTCAAACGCCTCTCCATCAGCGGATTGCGCATATAGCGGCCTCGGGGTGAGCCGGCTCAACGGGTCGGTGGCGACTGCCGAGATGGTCCCCATCGTGCGCATCTCCCACACGGAAAGCGACCAGGATTGGCTCTTCGTGGTCGCGATCATGCGGATGTGCCGGGTTTTGATCGGCGTGTCGAATGTGGTTTTGACCCATTGCGCCTGTGCCGTCGCCTTGAGTCCCGTCTTCACATCGGTCCAGTTGGAGCCGTCATCGGAAGTCTGGATGGAGTAGTTCGTCGCATAGGTGTTGCCCCAGGCGATGTTCACACTGGAAATCGTCGCTTCGCCGGGGAATTCGTAGGCCAGCCACCAGGGGCCGCTCCCCCTGTCGGCGCTCCAGCGCGAGGCGCCGGATGCGTTGTGCACGCTTTTGTCGGTGGGGTTGTCCGGCAGATCCTGGTTGTCGGCGGCCAGTTCCGGCCCGAATCCGGAACTGACTTCGCGACCGGACGCGGTGACCGTCGCCATGGTCGCGAGGTTGGACACTGTGGAAGTGGATGATTCCGCCGCTGCCGCCGCCTCTGCGTTGTGCTGCGCCAAGGCCGATGAGGCCGGCACCAGCAGCATCGCCGATGCGCAGATCAGTGACATGAATCTTGCGAGGCCACGTCGTTTGATATTCATGGGATGATGGCTCTTTCTCTGTATCTCCTGGCAGGCTCGCTATTGAACCACACCATTATCCGGCCTATTGAATGGACCGCGGACTTTACAATCCAGCGTCAATATATCACGTCATCCCATTTTTGTAAATATAGTGCACAAAATGAGCGAGTCTTGACATCACTTATGGAAAGACCCCCCGTCGGCAGCGAAACGGTTGCTGACGGGGGTCTTCAACGGGCGCGAGGGGCCCGTGCGTCACCTTATGCCAATGCGGCGGCGAAGTCGTCCGCGGAGTTGACCTGCGCGCGCTTCTTGATGACGGCGAGAATCTTCTCGCGCGCCTCGTCCACCGGCACGCCGTTGAGCTGGCTGCCATCGCGGAAGCGGAAGCTCACCGCGTTGTTGTTCATATCCTCTTCGCCGACGATGAGGATGAACGGCACCTTGGACTTGGAGGCGTTGCGGATCTTCTTCCCGAAGCGGTCGTCGGAGTAGTCGATCTCGCAGCGGACCATCTCGTCCTCCAGCGACTTGACAAAACCGGCCAGATGCGGCGCGAACTCGTCGGCCACCGGCACGCCGAGCACCTGCACGGGGGCGAGCCATGCCGGGAACGCACCGGCATAGTGCTCCAGCAGCACGGCGAAGAAGCGTTCGATGGAGCCGAACAGGGCACGATGAATCATCACCGGACGCTGGTGGGTGCCGTCCTTCGCGATGTATTCGAGCTGGAAACGCTCGGGCAGGTTGAAATCGAGCTGGATGGTCGAGACCTGCCAGGTACGGCCGATCGCGTCGCGGGCCTGCACGGAGATCTTCGGGCCGTAGAACGCGGCGCCGCCCGGGTCGGCCACGAGGTCGAGGTGGGATGCCTCGGCGACCTCGCGCAGCGTGCGGGTGGCCTCTTCCCAGATCTCGTCGGAACCGACGTACTTGTCCGGATCCTTGGTGGACAGCTCAAGGTAGAAGTCAGACAGGCCGAAGTCCTTGAGCAGGTTCAGCACGAAGGTCAGCAGGCTGGTCAGCTCGTCCTTCATCTGCTCGCGGGTGCAGTAGATGTGGGAGTCGTCCTGAGTCAGACCGCGCACGCGGGTCAGGCCGTGGACCTCGCCGGACTTCTCGTAACGGTACACGGTGCCGAACTCGAACAGACGCAGCGGCAGCTCGCGGTAGGAGCGCTGGCGCGACTTGAAGATCAGATTGTGCATCGGGCAGTTCATGGGCTTCAGGTAGTAGTCGGCGCCCGGCTTGGTGATGTTGCCGTCGGCGTCGTACTCCTCGTCCAGGTGCATCGGCGGGTACATGCCGTCCTTGTACCAGTGCAGGTGGCCGGAGGTCTCGTACAGGCCGCCCTTGGTGATGTGCGGGGTCTGCACGAAGCTGTAGTGGTGCTTACGGTGCATCTCACGCGAGTAGTCCTCCATCGCGTTGATCACCGCGGCGCCCTTGGGGTGGAACACGGCCAGACCGGGTCCGATCTCCTCCGGGAAGGAGAACAGGTCCATCTCGGCGCCGAGCTTGCGGTGGTCGCGCTTGGCAGCCTCCTCCAGGCGGGTCTGGTAGGCCTTGAGGTCTTCCTTGGTGGCCCACGCGGTGCCGTAGATGCGCTGCATGGTGGGGTTCTTCTCGGATCCGCGCCAGTAGGCGGCGGCGGAACGCTCGATCTTGAACGCCTTGATGAAGCGGGTGTTCGGCAGGTGCGGTCCGCGGCACAGGTCCTTCCAGACGGTGTTGCCGTCACGGTCGACGTTGTCGTAGAAGCTCAGCTCCTTGCCGGAGACCTCGGTGGCGGTGGACGGGTCGAGGTGCGCTTCCTTGTCCTCGATCAGCTCGATCTTGAATGGCTGGTCGGTCTCCTCCTTGAGGGCCTCCTCCTCGGTGACCACACGGCGGCGGAAGGACTGGGCGGACTTGACGATGCGCTGCATGTGCTTTTCGATCGCCTTCAGGTCGTCCGGGGTGAAGGGTTCGTCGACCTGGAAGTCGTAGTAGAAGCCGTCCTTGATGATCGGGCCGACGCCCAGCTTCACGTTCGGGAACAGCTCCTGGACCGCCTGGGCCATGACATGCGTGGCGGAGTGGCGCATGATGCCGAGGCCGTCTTCGGAATCGATCGCGACGGGTTCGACCGCGTCGCCGTCGCTGAGCGGCGTGCACAGGTCGCGCAGTTCGCCGTTGAGGCGGACGGCAATGATGTCCTTGTCGTCCGCGAAGAGCTCGACGCCGGTGGTGGTTGCTTCCACCTCCTTCGCTTCGCCGTTGACTGTGATGGAGATGGAGCTTAGCGCCATGATGTGTCCTTTGCTATCGGGGCCCGCGTTACCAATGTGCAGGCCTGGACTGGTAATCAACAGTGGCAACGATAGGAACCCGCGCAGACAATGCCTCGTTCATGCTCCGCGGCCGGGGCCGCCGGGCATGCGAACGGGGCCGTCGCCGCGGTTCCCGATCATGGGGAGAACCATGGCGACGGCCCCGGCAACGTACCTTGGAGGCGGAGTATCAGTCCTTCTTTCTGGAAGGCTTGATGCCGCATTGTTCCTCACCGGTGCCCTCCAGCGCGGAGGCTGGAGAGAAGTTCAGCAGGTTGGCGGAGGAGGCGCCCTTCACGGCACCGAGACCGGAGGGCTTGCCTGCCGCCGGCGCTTCGACGGGTGCCTTGGCTTCCGGTTGCGCGGCCGCGACGGCGTCCTCGTCCTCGCTGGCGTCCTCATCCTCGAACTCCTTGCGTCCATAGTAGAGGTCCTTGTCGAGGTCCTTCTCGGTGGCGGCCACGATCACCGCCGTGTTGGCGGCACCGGCCACGTTGAGAGCGGTGCGGCCCATATCGACGATCTGCGAGATCGGCTGGCTGATCGCGATGAACGGGATCGGCAGACCGGCCGCCGCGAACAGCGAGGTCGCGGTGATCGTCGCGGTGCCGGGCACGCCCACTGTGCCGATGGACACAAGCAGGGCGAGCACCACCAGGAACAGGAACTGGGCGGGCGAGTACGAAATTCCCTGGGCGTTCACTGCGAACACAGCGAGCAGCACGGGCCACACGCCGGCGCATCCAGGCATGCCGAGGTTCGCGCCAAGACTGGCAACGAAGGACGCGATATCGCCGGGCACGCCGTTGGAGCGCAGGTTGCGCACGGTCACGGGAATCGTGCCGATGCTGCTTTCGGAGGTGAACGCCACCACGCCGGTGGGCCAGTATGCCTTGAAGAACGGAATCGGGCTCAGGCGCGTCGTGACGGACAGGATGAGCGGCTGCACGATGAACAGCTGCAGGATCATCGCGACGTACGCGACCACGAGCACGGTGACCAGCGGTAGCAGTGCCGCCACATCACTGTTGCTCACAGCGGCGGCGATCAGCGCGAGCACCGCGTACGGAGTGAATCCGACAACGATCTGCGTGGCCTTGGACAGCACTACGTTGCCGGCATCCACGAACGCCTTGAACGGTTTGACGGCCGCGGCGCCCTTGGCGGTCTTGGCGGCGGAGTTGTAGGCGACGGCCACGAGGATCGCGAAGATCACCACGGGCACGACCTGATTGGAATACCAGTTCTGGACGAGGTTCGTCGGGAACAGCGCCACAATCGTGTCGAGCACAGCGGGCACCTCGCGCTGCTGGTAGTCGGTGGGCAGCGTGAACTTGAAGCCCTCGCCCACGCGGAACAGCAGGGCCAATCCCAGCGTGATCAGCGCGGCGGTAAACGTATTGATGAGCAGGAACACCACGGTCTTGATACCGATGTTCCTCAGCTTGAGCGATTCTCCCAGATTGGTGATCGCCGCGATCACGCTGAACAGCAGCAACGGCACCACAATAGCCGCGATCGCGTTCGACCATACGCTGCCGAACGCCGCCACATAGTCGGTATGTCCCTTGAACGCGATACCGACCACAATGCCCAGTACGGTCGCGATCAGCACGCGGACGCTGAATCCCGCTTTCTTCCTGATACTCAGATAAGCCAAACCCGCAAACAGCACAACAGTGGCACCCAGCGCCACCCAATTCCATGCCGTATCGGACATGTCATCTCCTTTCGTGTCATGACGACGCGACGCCTGATACAGGTGCGGCACCGCTCTTGATTCCATCGATTCACCGTACAGTAGCGGACGAAACAACATTTCGGAAGTGCTATCGGTTTTTTCGATAAGGGCTTAACAGTACCGCTTCAAAGTTGGGAGCAGAGGACTGCGGCAATTACCTAAATGACTGAAGCTCTTACGCCGGTAGGTGAAACGCGAAGCGAGCAGCGGGGTATTGTACGGGCGCTGAAAACACCGTATCCGAAGCCCCATAGACCAGAGCGGATTGATGGAGCGGACAACGGGACTCGAACCCGCGGTCTCAACCTTGGCAAGGTTGCGCTTTACCAACTAAGCTATGTCCGCGTTTCCTTGACCAGCGTCATGCCGTCAAGCAACAGATAGCAACTATAGTGACAACCATGGGATTTGCCAAATCCGGCGTGTCGCGCGATGTCACGGCCTGCGACCGATCACCCACAGGCCTTGCTATACCGCGATTCTCTGATGGCATAAGCCGCCTGCACCAACTGCGAGGAACCGTTACATTGGTTGATATGAGTGAAGAAGCGAAAGCGCATGAACCGGTGATGATCGCCGCATTCGAAGGCTGGAACGACGCATGCCAGGCAGCCACCAACGTCATCCGGCATCTCGTGTCGCGCTACGATTCACGCGAGATCCGCCACATCCGCTGCGATGGGTACTACGACTACCAGGTCGCGCGCCCGATGCTGTGCAAGGTGACGGGCCGACGCCGGATCCTATGGCCGCAGACGACGTTCTACGCCATCGACGTGGCGCCCTCGACGACCCTGTATGCGCAGATCGCGCCCGAGCCCAACTACCGTTGGAACGACTACTGCCGTCAAAGCATGCGCATCGCCGAGGAGCTTGACGTCCGCCATATCGTGACCATGGGCGCCATGTTCGCCGACTGCCCGCACACGCGCGCGCTGCCGCTCGACATCAGCGACCAGCAGTGTCAGTGCGACATGGACCGGGAATACAGCGGCCCTGTCGGCATCCCGACCGTGCTGGATTGCATGGCATGCGAGGAGGGATTCTCGACCACGTCGATGTGGGTGTCCGTCCCGCAATACCTCGGCAGCGACGAATGCGCGCAGGCCACCATGCAGATGCTCGCGGCATTGTCCGACCGCATCGGCGTCGAGCTGGATCCGGGCGACCTCGCCGGCAAGGCCGAACAGTGGAAGGCGCAGGCTTCGGTGCTGACGCGCTGCAACGACGACCTCGCCCAATACGTGAAACACCTTGAGCATGATTACGACATGCAGGAGAAAGCCGATCAGGTGGCGCGCTTCGGCGCTCCGGCCGCGGAACAGCTGGTGCGCGAGGCGGAGGCCTTCCTGCGCAGTCGCGGCAAGTGACGCGGGCCGCATAATCTCACGGCAACGCAAATGGCGTCCGTTCCGCGAAGCCGCGAACCGGACGCCATCCAAGCGTGTTTCGTGACGTTACAGCGATGACTGCAACGTCACCCTGCCGCCGTCATCTGACCGCGGCTGCGGATTGCTCCACGGTGACGATGCTGACCGGATTGACGACGCTGGCCGCGCTGGCGGCCTTCACCGGCTCATACGGCTTCAGGGCGCCGAACAGCAGCAGCAGCGCGACGATCACCGACAGGCCGATGCGATAGATGGAGAACGCCTTGTACGAGAACGTGGAGACGAACTTCAGGAACCCGATGATGACGATGTAGCCGAGCAGGAAGCTGATGATCATCGCGATGATGGTCGGAATCCAGCCGGGGAACATGCGATCGGTCCCGGCGTTCTTCACGGCCTTGACCGCTTCGAGCAGGCCGGAGCCGAACACCGCGGGGATGGCCATGAGGAAGCTCAGGCGCACGGCCGATTCGCGCGTGTATCCCAGCGCACGGCCGACGGTGATGGTGCCGCCGGAGCGGGACACGCCGGGGATGAGCGCCATCGACTGGCCGAGGCCGAACAGGAAGGCGTCGCGATAGTTCATGTCGTCCATGGTCTTGACCTGCCGGGAGCGGGCGTCCACGATCCACAGCAGCAGACCGAACAGGAACAGCACGGTAACGGTGATCCACAGGTTGCGCAGCGACGTCTCGATGATGTTCTGCAGCGTGAAGCCGAGGATGATGATCGGAATCGAGCCGACGATGACGTTCCATCCGAGCGTCGCGTACTTGTCGCCGCGACCCATGCGCGCACGCCAGTCCGGGCCGTTCTTGCCGAACAGGCATCCGAACCAGTGCGACAGGATGTTGATGATGTCACGACGGAAATACAGGATCACCGCGAGCTCGGTGCCGATCTGGATGATGGCGGTGAACGCCGCGCCGGGATCCGCGCCCAGCATCAGATCTCCGATGATGCGGATATGCGCGCTGGACGACACCGGAAGATACTCGGTGAGCGCCTGCACGATTCCCAGAATAATCGCTTGGAAGAAATTCATGATCCCTCTTGAATGATTGTCCGTCCTTTACCGTGGACAAGGGTACTCAACGTCCCCTAAGAATGCGCCAAACATCGTATTGTCGTACAGAAAACCCACAATGAGGGGTGGATAGTCGGGACGTCACGGGGAGGAATTATGGCACGATACCGCAAGTCAAGGATGTGGGCGCCGCAGGGCTTTTTCGAGTGCGAGGGCCGCGGTCTGCAATGGCTCGGCGAGGCGCAGGCGCAGGGCGGCCCCCGCGTGGTGGACGTCTACGAATGGGGCAAGGATTTTCTCGACATCGAACGCGTATCCCCCTGCTCCCCCACGGCCAAGGCGGCCCACGATTTCGGCGCGGCCCTGGCGCGGATGCATGACGCGGGGACGGACCACTTCGGCTCGGCTCCAGCCGGATATGACGGCACCTGCTATTTCGGGCCGCTGCAGGATCCGGTGCCGATGGCGACCGGCGCGTGGGATGACCCGATCACCTATTTCGCGCAGGGGCGGCTGGTCCCGATGGTCGAACTGGGCATGCGTCGCGGAGAACTGACCCAGGCCGACATGGACCTGACGAACCGCGTCATCGACGCGATGCCCGACCTTCTGGGGCGTGCGGCGCAGGACAAGCCGGCACGAGTGCACGGTGACCTGTGGAGCGGCAACGTGATGTGGGCCGACGACCGAGGCTCGTGCGAGGCCGTGCTGATCGACCCGGCCGCACACGGCGGTCATCGCGAGGAGGATCTCGCGATGCTGCACCTGTTCGGCATGAGCTATCTGACCGAGATCATGGACGGTTACCAGAGCGTGCATCCGCTGAAGGCCGGATGGCAGGAGCGCACGACGCTGTGGCAACTGTATCCGATCGCCGGGCACTGCGTGTTCTTCGGCGGCGGGTACATCAGCGAATACCGTTCCATGTGCCGCTCGCTGCTCAAGTAGCAGGAGCCCGCAACAAGAGGCATATGTACGGGAAAGGGCTTTCAGACCAGAGTGTCTGAAAGCCCTTTTCAATGCCGAAGCCGCTGATCGGCGCGAATGACGAGCGCTGCCGAGCATGGACGGGCATAGCCGAATTCAGCTCAGCGCGTCCTTCAACTTGCTGAAAAATCCCTTGCGCTGGCTGCCGGTGGCGGGGCGCGAGCTCTGCGCGACGTGCGACGCCGAGGCGTCGTGGCTGGCCGCGAACTGCTCGATGAGCGAACGCTCCGAGTCGGTCAGCTTGGTCGGGATGTGCACGTTGACATGGGCGACGAGATCGCCGCGCTCGCCGGATTGGCGCAGCTTGGTGACGCCCAGGTTCTTCAGGACAATCGTCTCCTCGGGCTGGCATCCGGCCGGCACGGTCACCTTCTGCTTGCCGTCGAAGGTGTCGATCTCCATGTCGTGACCCAATGCGGCCCAGCTCATCGGCACCTGAATCCAGCAATGCAGGTCGTCGCCGCTGCGGGTGAAGCGCTTGTCGGCCTTGATGCGCACGTCGACGTACAAGTCGCCGGCCGCGCCGCCGCCTTCACCGACCTCGCCCTGATGGGCGAGGCGTATGCGCGATTCGTCCGCGATGCCAGCGGGAACCGAGATCCCCACCTCGCGCGATGTCCGGACGCGGCCGTGCCCCATGCAGGACGGGCAGGGGTCGGAGATCACCGTTCCGTGCCCCTCGCACCGCTCGCAGGGCGCGGAGGTCATCATCTGGCCGAGCATCGTGCGCACGACCTTCTGCCGGAACCCCTGGCCGTGGCAGTCCGGGCAGGTGGTGGGCTGAGAACCGTTGGCGGTGCCCGAGCCCCCGCACTGCTGGCACAGACCGAAAGTATTGATCTTGATGTGCGTGGTGCCGCCGAAGACCGCCGTCTTAAGATCGATGGTGGCGCTCGCCAGCGCGTCGCGACCCGGCTGGGTGCGGGGAACGGGGCCCTGCGAGCCGCCGCTGAACGCTCCTCCGAAGAACTGGCCGAAGATGTCGGACATGTCACCCATGCCGAATCCCGATGCGCCGCCGAATCCGCCCGCATTGGGGTCGTTGGGGTCCACGCCGGAATCGTACATGCGGCGCTTGTCGGGGTCGGAGAGCACCGCGTAGGCGTTGTTCACTTCCTTGAACTTGTCTTCGTATTCGGGGCCGGCGATATCGGGATGATACTTGCGGCTCATCTTGCGATACGCTTTTTTGATCTCATCGTCGCTGGCCGACTTGTCGACGCCCAGCACCTCGTAGTAATCTGCCACTGCTCGTTCTTTCTTGTTGGTGTTCGGGGAGCTATTGTGCCATAAGGCTCAGTCAGTTGCCGTCGCCGTCATCGTACGACGATATCGCACGGGTCAGGTACCGGGCCACGGCACGTACGGCGGCTATGGTCGCGGCATAGTCCATGTGCGTCGGTCCGATGGAGCCGACGAAGGCCACCGGCCCGCTGGATTCGCCCGACCCGCCCGACCCGCCGTCGAGAGATGGCATCGCGACGCTATCGCCATCGTCCATTTTGCCGGGCTCCGCGTCGGCGTCATCCGTTATGCGGAGCTCCCTCGCCATGCCGGTCTGAGCCGTATTGGCATGCGCCGTGCCGCCAAGCGCGGATCCACCGCCGTCTTCATGTCCCGCGTCCGATTCCGCCGGTTCCGTCCGGGATGCCGGCGAGTTTCCGTAGCCGCTGGTGACCACCGAAGCATGCAGCAGTTCCGGCGTGTGCGTCTCCGAACCGATGGCTACACCGACCCCATAGGCGTCGGTGTCCTCCGAAAGCGCGCTCATGAGTTTCATCAGCACGATCTGCTCCTCCAGCGCGTCGAACAGCGGCGCCATGTCGGCGATGTCACGCCGATGGGCCAGGTGCGACGCGCCGGCCATATACAGTTCACTGGACCTTTCGTTGTCTCCCATCGCCTCGAACACCTGCGCCAGCCCTTCAAGCAGCGCAACGGATTCCCGCCGCGACGACTTGAGGGAACGGACCCGTTCGGCAGCCTGCGCGAAGGTGAGCCCGAGGCAGGCTCCGTTCACGACGGATCCCACGTCTGCGAGCGTGATATCCGTCGGCTGGGGCGACAGGGCGAGCGTATGCTGTGCGACGTTGCCGGCGTCGGTGATGACCACGATCAGCAGCAACGTGGATGAGACGGGGACGATCTGCACGCGCAGCACCTTCGCCTTGGCCGGGGACGGGGAGGCGACCACGGCCACCTGACCGGTTATGTGGGAAAGCAGTCTGGCCGCGCGCTGCAACGTGTCCTGCAGGCTGACGGATCCGGACAGGAACGCCGCGATTCCCTTGCGCTGCGCGTCGGAGAGGGGGACGACGGTGGACAGGCGGTCCACGAAGTACCGGTAGCCCTTCTCCGTCGGGATGCGGCCCGAGGACGTGTGGGGCTGGATGAGATACCCCTCTTCCTCGAGGGACGCCATGTCGTTGCGGATGGTCGCCGAGCTGACGCCGAGGTCGTGCTTCTTCGTCAGAGCGGCCGATCCTATCGGCTCCTGGGATCGAATGTAATCCTCCACGATGGCGCGAAGCACCACCATGCGTCGTGGTTGCGCCATGTCTCCTCCTGTTCTTCCCCGGCATTCACGCCTTCACGGCTTTCCCGTATTCACGACACGCCCGACACTCCCGGAGTGGGTCGGTCGAACGATGACGTACCCAGTATTAGCACTCTTTGCCCTTGAGTGCTAACGCGTTCGTTATCAGATGATTTCATGACGCAGCCGCCGGCATGAGTCAGTCACAAGTTGTGAGCGCTAACATAACATAATCTACCAAAACACGCCAAAAGCGAACCACTAAGTCTGTTCACAACGTTAGTATGGGATTGCAATGTGAGGGCATGCATGGCGCGGCATAAGCCGAAATGCGTGGTGCCCGAAGTATTGGAAGGAAAGTACATCCATGACCGAATTCAAGGAGACCGAGCTGGACGAGCGCGCCATCAACATGGCCAAGGTCCTGTCGGCCGACGCGGTTGAGAAGGCTGGAAGCGGCCACCCCGGTTCCCCCGTCTCCCTGGCGCCCGTCGCCTACACCCTCTACCAGCATTTCATCAAGCATGATCCGAACGACCCCAACTGGGAAGGCCGCGATCGCTTCATCCTTTCTGGTGGCCACGCTTCGCTCACCCAGTACGTCCAGCTGTACTTCTCCGGCTACGGCGTCACTCTGGACGACCTCAAGCACTTCCGCGGCGGCGCGGACACCCGCACCCCGGGCCACCCCGAGTACGGTCTGACCCCAGGCATCGAAATGACCACCGGCCCGCTGGGTCAGGGCTTTGCCTCCGCCATCGGCTTCGCCTACGGCGAACGCTTCCAGCGCGGCCTGCTCGACCCGGAGACCCCGAAGGAAGAGTCCCCGTTCTACCACAAGATCTGGGCCATCTGCGGTGAAGGCGACATCGAGGAAGGCATCTCCGGCGAAGCCGCCGCTCTTGCCGCCAACCAGAAGCTCGGCAACATCACCGTAATCTTCGATGCCAACCGCATCCAGATCGAAGGCGACACCAACCTGGTGCTGGCCGAGGACGTGCTCAAGCGCTTCCAGGCCTACGGCTGGTACACCGACGAATTCAGCTTCATCCAGCCCGACGGCTCCTACAAGGAGGACATCGAGGGTCTGGCCGAGGTCATCGCCAAGGCCGAGAAGGCCGCGCCTGACCAGCCGAAGCTCATCAAGGTCCACTCCCTGATCGCATGGCCGACCCCGGGCAAGACCAACGACCCGTCCTCCCATGGCTCCAAGCTGGGCGCCGAAGCCGTCGCCGGCCTCAAGAAGCTGCTCGGTTACGACCCCGAAGAGTCCTTCCACGTTGACGAGGAAGCCCTCGCCCACGCCCGCAAGGTCGCAGAGCGCGGTCTGGAAGCCCACAAGGAATGGGACGAGAAGTTCGACGCCTGGCGCAAGGCCAACCCGGACAAGGCCGCCCTGTACGACCGTCTGAAGGCCGGCGAGCTGCCGGAAGGCTTCGACAAGGCCCTCGACGATCTTGAGGCCACCTTCGAGGTCGGCAAGAAGGTCGCCACCCGTGGCGCCTCCGGCTCCGTCCTCAACGCCATCGCGGCCGTCATGCCGGAACTGTGGGGTGGCTCCGCCGACCTCGGCGGCTCCAACAAGACCGACCTCAAGGGCGCTGCCACCTTCGCTCCTGCGGAGTGCGCCACCAAGCAGTGGCCGGTCTGCAACGAGTTCGGACGTCAGCTGCACTTCGGCGTGCGCGAGTTCACGATGGGCTGCATCACCAACGGCATCCTGCTGGGCTCCCACACCCGTCCGTTCGGCGGCACCTTCTTCATGTTCTCCGACTACGAGCGCTCCGCCGTCCGTCTGGCCGCCCTCATGGAGATCCCGAACCTGTACGTGTGGACGCACGACTCCGTCGCCGTCGGTGAGGACGGCCCGACCCACCAGCCGGTCGAGCACCTTGCCTCCTTCCGCGCCATCCCGCAGCTTGAGGTCATCCGCCCGGCTGACGCCTTCGAGACCGCCGAGGCCTACCGCTACTTCTTCGAGAAGAAGAACACGCTGCCCGGCGCCATGGTGCTGACCCGTCAGGGTGTCCCGGTGCTCGCCGAGACCGCCGCCAAGGCCAAGGACGGCGTGCGCAAGGGCGCTTACGTCCTGGTCGACACCGAGGGCACCCCGGACGTCATCCTCATGGCTTCCGGCTCCGAGGTCCAGTGGGCCGTCGACGCCGCGAAGACCCTGGCCGGTGAGGGCGTCAAGGCTCGCGTCGTGTCCATGCCGTCCATGGAATGGTTCGAGGAGCAGGACGCCGAGTACAAGGAAGCTGTGCTTCCCGCTTCCGTCAAGGCCCGCGTGTCCGTCGAGGCCGGCGTGGCGATGCCGTGGTACAAGTACCTCGGCTCCTACGGCAAGCCCGTCTCCATCGAACAGTTCGGTCTGCAGGGCGATGGCGCGCAGAACATGATCGACCTCGGCATCACCGCCGAGCACGTGGTCGAGGCCGCCAAGGCGTCCATCGCGGAAGCCGAAGCCGCCAAGTGATCCATCGGGAGCCGCCCGCCGAGGCGAATACGCGTCGGGCGGCTCCCTCCCGGTCGGCACGGCCGACAAGCCCCTCGCGGGAGGGGCGCCATTGAAGATTTGTTCCATTACGGAATCAAAGGAGAAAACAATATGACTGAAGCAACTCAGCGCACGTCCGACAACGGCGTCTCGATCTGGCTGGACGACCTGTCCCGCACCCGTATCGAGTCCGGCTCCCTGCAGGAGCTCATCAAGGACAAGAACGTCGTCGGTGTGACCACCAACCCGTCCATCTTCCAGAAGGCCCTGAGCCAGGTCGGCCCGTACGACGCCCAGCTCAAGGAACTCGGCAAGGTCGACGTCGAGACCGCCGTGCGCGAGCTCACCACCACCGATGTGCGCAACGCCACCGACATCTTCCGCGAGATCGCCGAGGCCACCGACTTCGTCGACGGCCGTGTCTCCATCGAGGTCGACCCGCGTCTGGCCCACGACACCGAGAACACCGAGAAGCAGGCTGTCGAGCTGTGGGAGAAGGTCAACCGCCCGAACGCGATGATCAAGATCCCGGCGACCCTGGAAGGCCTGCCGGCCATCACCGCCACCCTCGCCAAGGGCATCTCCGTCAACGTCACCCTGATCTTCTCGCTGGAGCGCTACGAGCAGGTCATCGACGCCTACATCGAGGGCATCGCCCAGGCTGCCGCCAACGGCCACGACCTGAAGCACATCGGCTCCGTCGCCTCCTTCTTCGTCTCCCGCGTGGACACCGCGGTCGACAAGCTGCTTGAAGCCAACGGCTCCGATGAGGCCAAGGCCCTTGAGGGCAAGGCCGCTGTCGCCAACGCCCGCCTCGCCTACGAGCTCTTTGAGAAGAAGTTCGCCGCCGATCCTCGCTGGGCTGACCTGGCCGCCAAGGGCGCCAAGGTCCAGCGTCCGCTGTGGGCCTCCACCGGCACCAAGAACGCCGCCTACTCCGACTGCAAGTACGTCGACGAGCTCGTTGCCAAGCACATCGTCAACACGATGCCCGAGAAGACCCTGAACGCTCTGGCCGATCACGGCAACGGCGCTCCGTCCATCGAGGGCACCTACGAGGAGTCCCACGCCGTCATCGACAAGCTGGCCGAGCTGGGCATCAACCTCAAGGACGTCACCGACAAGCTGGAGGCCGACGGTGTCGCCGCCTTCATCAAGTCCTGGGATTCCGTGCTGGCCGACGTGCAGTCCGGCATCGACCGCGTGAACGCCTGAGACCGACCGGTCAAGCGTGACATACGCCTGACCACATAATCGTGAGAAGCCCCCGACCCGATAACGGCCGGGGGCTTCTCACGTGATACACTGCTAGACCGCACACGAACGCCATGTCGAAACCGGGAAAGGCCGTGAATGACGCCCCTTCGTGTATCATGCCGAAGGGTATTTCTCTCGCCGCGAACATGCGCCAGCGCATCACTCAAGCAGAAACTACAAACAGAAGGACCGTCAACCACATGAACTTGCATCTGGCAGAGGCAGGACGCACGCTGATTCCCCGCAAGGATGACGAATACGGGCTGCTCTCCCCCGCCATGGTGCTGATGACGTTCATCGCCGGTCTGGTCGATGCACTGAGCTACTTGGCCTTGGGACATGTGTTCGTGGCGAACGTCACCGGCAACATCGTCTTCCTTGGCTTCGCGCTCGCCCACGCACAGGGGTTCGTCTGGTGGACATCGGCGCTGACATTGGTGTGCTTCGCCTTCGGCGCGTTCATCGGAGGCCGCATCATACGCCGGTTCGGAGAACACCGGGCCCGCCATCTGCTGATCTCGTCGATCGTGCAGGCCGCGTTCATCCTCGCCGCGCTGATCGGGCTGTACCTGCTGAACCACTATTCCGCGGAACCGGCTCTGGGCATGGGCAGTATACAGGTGTCATCGCAGCCGAGCCTCAACTTCCCCACCGCCCGCCACATCGACGTCCATCATCTGATGCTGATCGTGCTGATCGCCCCCGCGATGGGCATCCAGAACTCCACTGCCCGGCGGCTCGCGGTGCCCGACCTGCCGACGACCGTGCTGACGATGACCGTGACCGGCATCGTCGCCGACACATCCGCCCACGGCCATGAGATGTCAAAACTCGGCCGGCGCGCCGTCGCCGTATTGGCCATGTTTCTCGGAGCGCTGACGGGCGCGGCGCTACAGTCGAAAGGACATGAGGACATCATCCTCATGGTCGCTCTGGCTTGTCTGCTGGCCGTGATCGGCATGATGCTCGCGCACGCGCATTCCACGGCGGCATGGGCGACCGCCCGCCACTGACCTATTCCCCAACGCACAGCAATGTGTTAAACTGCGCTGCCATGGGCTTATCACGGGTCGGGCCACCCGACGCGGGTGGATTCATGCCGACCGCCGGGAACCGAGTCCGAAACAGGTGCCGAGAAGACAGGCGCCGAGAAGACAGGCGCCGAGCCGCCGCAACAGAAAGCAGTACCGTTATGGCAACGACTCCCATACCAACAGACATCAACACCGCCGAATCCGGCGGTCGGCGCCGTCTCCCGTTCTCCGGACGCCTCGTCATGGCGTTCACGTTCTTCTCGATGTTCTTCGGTGCGGGCAACCTCATCTTTCCCCCGTTCGTTGGGGCGCAGGCGGGCGCTGCCACCGTTCCCGCCATCATCGGGTTCATCGTCTCGGCGGTCGGCCTTCCGATTCTCGGCGTGCTCGCCGTCACGTTCGCGGGTGGCTTCGACGAGCTCGCCCGTCGTGTGTCCCCGGCGTTCGCCTCGCTGCTCGGCGTAGCGATCATGCTCACCATCGGCCCGTGCTTCGCCATCCCACGCACGGCGACCACGTCATACGAGATGATGGTGGCGCCATTCCTGCCCTCCCGCACTGGATGGGGCGGCTGGACGACGCAGCTGGCGTACTCGCTGGTGTTCTTCGCCGTGGCTTTCCTGCTGGCCCAGCATCCCGAGAAACTGTCGGCCGTGTTGGGACGGTTCATGGGGCCGCTGCTGTTGGCGTTCATCGCAGTGCTGTTCATAGCCTGCCTGGCGCATGGTGCGGTAACACCGACGCAACCGACAGGCGATTATGCGGTGCATCAGGCGTCCCGAGGCTTCCTGGACGGCTATCAAACCATGGATCTGCTAGCTGCTTTGTACTTCGGCATCGTGATTTCGGCGAACGTCCGCGCCATGCATGTCACCGACAACACGCTTATTCGTCGGGAGACCGCATACGCCGGTCTCGGCACCGGGATCCTGCTGATCGTGATCTATGCGGTGCTCGGCTATGTGGGTGTCGTGTCCGGGAGCATTGCCTCGGTCAATCCAACGGCCGATACGGGCGCGACCGTACTCACCAATCTCACGGCCTCGTTGTTCGGCACGTTCGGCATGGTATTTTTGGGCATCGTGTTCGTCATCGCCTGTCTGAATGTCTGCACGGGTCTGATCTGCACGTGCGCCACATACTTCCACACGCGATTCGCCACCGTCGCCGGTCGCCGCGTGAGCTATCGCGCATGGCAGGCACTGTTCACCGTGTTCAGTTTCGTGGTGTCCAACGCCGGACTCAGCATGATCATCAAGGTGTCCGTGCCCGTGCTCGCCGCATTGTATCCGATTGCCATCGTGTTGGTGACGCTCGCATTGACCCATCGAATCCTCGCCGCTCATTTTTCGCGCGTGTACTTCTGGATGGTACTGCTGGTGGCCATCGTGTCATTCGCCACATGTCTGGCGAGCATCGTCACGGTATTCGGCGGCTCCCTGCCATGGCTAGAGGCCATATTGAACATGCTGCCGCTGCAGCAATTCCAGCTGGGATGGATCATTCCGGCGCTGGCAGGCTTGCTCATCGGCGTGCTTGACAGTGCTGCACATTCGTCGTTCAAACGATGACCGACTGATTCGAGGGCTATCTTCGTTTCGAGGGGTTGATTGAGGCTCGCTCAGACATCTAACTGCGTTTCGAGGGGTTGGTGCCCGAGTATAAACACCATGGGAACCGCATGATTCCAATGCTGAACACCCCGATATACTCCGGGTACCGCATTCAGGCAACCCCTTGAAACGCAGATAGATGTTCCGGGACGCCGGAATCAACCCCTCGAAATCGAGATAGGAGATGGAACGCGTAGGACGACTGGGGGTGGTCATCACAAACTACGCTACGGCGTCCGACACTCCTTGAAGGCCGTGTCATCGTATCGCCGGATACCTTGGGTCAGATTAGAGAGCTGATAGGCTCCATCGTCCGTTTTGGCGAGCAGGACAATGATCTTGGTCTCCGCACCATATTTCGCGATGAAATCGTCCTTGGCGCCCGCTCCTTCGCATCCAAGATTGACGGTGACCGTGATATCACTACCTTCCACAGACCCCTTGAGACGCTTCCAGATTTCAGCGTCATGTCATACAGATCCTGTTGGTCGCCATCGGCTTGCTTCATCCTGTCAATCGTGGCAACGGTGACTATCCGATGCAGCGACGGCATCGCTGAGATTGCCGTACTGCACGCCGGCGTCACAGGCCACGGAAACGACCCGACCGCCGCATCCGGCAAAAACCAGTATCATGGCTAAGACCGCCAGTATTGCCGGAACCCGCATCCTCGTCTGATGATATGAACGCATCGTCATCATGTCTCCTTCGACATCAAGCCGGTGCTCGCCCGGTCCGGGCGCTCCCGCCTCCTTCCCATGACACCATTGCACGAACATGCCCCCCCCAATGAGCATTGGCAGCCGGCAATACGGCGGGCGCCGCCTTCACCGGTTCTTGGCATCATCCGCGATCCTGCCCCGTGTCAGCGAACGGTAGGTGACGTAGAACAGGATGCCCGCGACGATGCCGGAAGTCGCGTCGGAGATCGGCTCGGCGAGGAAGATGCCGGTCACTCCGATCCAGTGAGGCAGTGTCAGGGCGAGCGGCACCAGCATGATGATCTTGCGGAAGATCGCCAGGAACACGGACTGCTTGGCCTGCCCCATGCCGACAAGGGCGCACTGCGCGCCCATCTGGATGCCGAACACGCCCCATCCGGCGACGAAGACCGGCATCATGCGGGTCACGATGCCGATGACTTCCGGCGACGACGTGAACCATGCGGCGAACACGCTTGGGAATGCGGCAAGAATCGACACCAGCACCGTGGCCGAAGTGATCTGCGCGATGAATGCCACGCGGATGGCCTGCCGCACGCGATCCATGCGCCGGGCACCGAAGTTGAACCCGATGATCGGCTGGATGCCCTGCTGGAAACCGTTGGTCAGCACACTGACCACCTGCATGAGCGAGGTGATGATGGTCATCGACGTGACATAGTCGTCACCGCCGTATCGTTGCAGCCCGACGTTGAACACCACGTTGATGAGGCATTCGGTGATCTGCATGATGAACGGCGCTAACCCGAGGGTCAGGATCGGCACGATGACTCGATTGAAGCGGATGTTGGACGGCCTCAACCGGATGGCGCTGCGCCCGGAGGCGAGGAACAGGATGATCCACACCGATGAGATCAACTGGGCGATCACGTTCGCGACGGCCGCGCCCTTTACGCCCCAGCCGAGCACGAAGATGAACACCGGGTCGAGGATGATGCTGGTACCGGTGCCGATCAGCACCGAGGTCATCGCGATGGTGGTCTTGCCCTGCGCGGAGATGAAGTTGTTGAGTCCGAGCGTGAGCTGCACGAACACCGTGCCGACCAGGTAGATGGTGATGAAGTCGACCGCATATCCGATGTTGGCGTCGCTGGCTCCGAAAGCGCGCAGCACCGGCTCCTTCGTCGCCTGCAGGATGACGGTGAGCGTCAGGGCGATGGCCACGAGGAACGCCGCGCTGGTGCCCAGGATGCGTTCGGCCTTCTTGAAATTGCCGCGACCCAGTTCGATGGACGCCCTCGGCGCGCCGCCCGCGCCGATCAACGACGCGAACGCGGTGACGGCCAGCAGGATCGGGAAGCAGATGCCGACGCCGGTCATCGCGGCGTCGCCGACCTCGGGGATATGCCCGATGAACAGTCGGTCGATGATGGTGTATGAGGCGTTCGCCGCCTGCGCGACGATGGTCGGAACCGACATCGTCAGGGCGAGCCGCGCGACCGGTTTCGTGCCGAGCCCGGAGCTGTCCGCCGTCATGCCAGCAGATGCCGTTCGATCCATTGCGCGACGCCGTCATCGTTGTTGGGCGGGCAGATCTCGTCGGCGATCTTGATGACCTCGGGGTTCGCGTTGGCGACCGCCACACCCGTTTCCGATGTCGTCATCATGCCGATGTCGATAAGGTCATCGCCGAAACTGACGGTACCGTCGAGCCGCACGTCCATGCGCTCGCACAGCGTCTTCAACGCCTGCCGCTTGTTCGCCAGCGGATTCATCAGCATCCACATCGAGCCTTCGGAGATCGCCACGTCGAAATCGGGCGGAACCAGCGTCTTCAGATGTGCCCATTGCTCCGACTTGGGGAAGATAATGATCTTGTCGGCGATACCGTCGGGGACGTCGGTGAAATCGGTGAATTGCCAAGTCTGTGTCTTCCAGTACACGCTCACGTCGAAGTTCGTGTAGCGCACGTCATCCATGACGACGCCGAGGCTGAGGCCGGGTATCTCGTCGAGCAGATACCGGCACACCTCGCAGGCCCGTGCGGAGGAGAAGCCGACCTTCAGCAGATGCCCGTCGGAGGGGAGCCGCCCCGAGGTGAGCAGATCGTAATCGGAACGTTCGGGCGCGAAATCAATCAGGGCACCGTTGAGATAAATGTACGCGTCGACCGGCAACTTACCCGCGTACTCGAAGCCGGTGCTCACCGGACGGGCGGTCGCCACCGCGAACCGGTAACCGGCATCGTGCATGCGTTTGACTGTGTCAATGCTGCGCTGCGTGATAAACCGCTCCTCGAAGGTGGGGGCGTCATGCAGCAGCGTGCCGTCGAGGTCGGTGACGATGAGTCGCTGTTCAGGGTTGGTCATGGCGTTTCTCCGTAAAGCCTGTCAGGGGGAAAAAGAATCGTGCCGGTCTGCGGCTACAGCAGCCCTTCGCAGTAGGAGCGGACCAGCTCCGCGGAATGATGCAGCTTGGCGAGCTCGTCGTCGGCAAGTTCCAACTCGACAATCTCGTTGGCGCCGTTGGCACGCAGCTCGGTCGGCACGCCGAGGAACACGTCGCGTTCGCCGTATTCGCCGTCGAGCAGGGTCGATACCGGCACGATGCGGCGTTCGTCCCAAAGGATGGTCTGCACGATGCCGGCCACCGTCGAGGCGATGCCGAAGTTCGTGCCGCCCTTCGCCGCGACAATCTCGTTGCCTCGCGTACGGGTCTTCTCTTCGATCTCATGCGTGGAGACGGATGAGAATCGGTCGGCGTTGTCGCTCAGGAATCGCGTGAACGGCTTGCCGCCGAGCGAGACGGTCGACCATGCGGTGAACTGCGAATCGCCGTGCTCGCCCATCACGAAACCGCCGACGTTGCGCGGGTCCAGCCCGGTCTCCTCACCGATGATGGTCTTGAGACGCGAGGTGTCCAGCGCGGTTCCCGTGCCCAGCACCTGGGTGCGCGGCAGGCCGGAGCGTTTCCACGCGTACCATGCCATGACGTCGACCGGGTTGGAGACCATGACGATGACGCCGTTGAACCCGGATGCCATGACCCGGTCGACCACGTCGCCGACGAGTCCGATGGTGAAGCCGAGTTCGTCGAGTCGGGTTGAGTTGGCCGGTGGCTTGCGTCCGACGGTGATGACGACGATGTCGGCGTCCTTGCAGTCACCGTAGTCACCGTTGCGCACCTTGACGTGCCGGTCCTGGAATTCGCTGCCGTCATCGAGATCATGGCTTTCGCCGAGCGCCTTGCCGGCGGAATGATCGATGAGTACGAGCTCGTTGCACAGACCATGGGTGACGATGGCGAACGCCGCGGTGGATCCGACCTGCCCGGTGCCGACGATGACGACTTTGTTCCTGTTCATGGTGACCATGTCAAATGCTCCTCAAACGATATCCGATAAACGTTGCCCAATGAAATGAGCCATGATCAAGTGACCATGGCTCAACGTGCTGCATACAGTGCTTCAGCGAATCGCGCTCACACCAAGTTGAATTTTGTCATCAGACCGAGGGCGATGATGATGGCGACCCAGACCAGCGCGATGAAGATGGTCCAGCGGTTCAGGTTCTTTTCCGCGACACCAGACGTGCCGGCGTTCTGGGTCAGGCCACCGCCGAACATATCGGACAGACCGCCGCCCTTGCCCTTGTGCATGAGGATGAGCAGCGTCAGCAGGATGGACGCGATGACGACGATGATCTCAAGAACGATCTTCAGAATATGCACGGGGAAACCTCCATTAAACGTACTGTGTCATAGCATAGCGCAGGGCATTGAAAAACGTGCGGATATGCGCATGTTTCCCTATCGACGTGTCGCCTTGAGTGTCAACCGGGCGATCTTCGCCAATTCGTCGGGGTCGAGCGACGCGCCGCCGATCAGGAATCCGTCGACATCCGGCTCGCCGATCAGATGCGTCGCGTTCTTGGACGACACCGATCCGCCGTATAGGATGCGCACAGTATCGGCGACGGCGGGGCCGAACATCTCGCCGAGGTCGTCGCGGATGGCTTTGGCGGCCTGCTGGGCGGTGTCCGGAGTGGCGACCATGCCGGTGCCGATCGCCCAGACCGGCTCGTACGCGATGATGAGCTTCGCGGCCTCCTTGTCGGAAAGGTCACGGGTCACGTCATGCACCTGTCCGACGGCGAAGTCGAGCTCGATGCCCTGGCGGCGTTCCTCGAAGCTTTCTCCGACGCACAGTATCGGCTGCATGCCGGCCGCCAATACGGCACGCACCTGATCGACAATGTTGACGTCGTCTTCGGGATGGTACTTGCGGCGTTCGGAATGCCCGACGATGACGTACGAGCAGCCGAGATGCGCGATCATGTCAGCGGAGACATCGCCGGTGAACGCACCCTGTGTGGTCACCGACACGGCCTGCGCGCCGTAGCGGATCTTGAGCTTGTCGGCTTCGACCAGCACCTGGACGCTGCGCAGCGACGTGAACGACGGCATCAGGGCTATTTCGCAGCGGGAGTAGTCGAAGCGTGCGTCACGAAGCAGCCATACGAGTTTCTGCACGAAATACGTGGCCTCAAGATGGTCGAGGTTCATCTTCCAATTGCCCGCGAGCAGCGGGATGCGTGACGCCATTGATGTCCTTTCCGTATGGAGCGGCTCCCCGGCGTCAAGCGCCCGGGGAGCCGAATTGCGGGTGAAGATCAGTCGAGAACCTTCAGCCCCGGCAGCTCCTTGCCCTCAAGGAACTCAAGGGAGGCGCCGCCACCGGTGGAGATGTGCGAGAAGCCGTCCTCCGGGAAGCCGAGGTTGCGCACGGCGGAGGCGGAGTCGCCACCACCGACGATGGTGAATGCGCCAGCCGCGGTCGCGTCGACGAGGCCCTGCGCCACGGCCTTGGTGCCGGCGGCGAACTCGGGAACCTCGAACACGCCCATCGGGCCGTTCCACACGACGGTCTTGGAGTCGACGATCTTGTCGTGGAAGAGCTTCTGGGAATCCGGGCCGATGTCCAGGCCCATCTTGTCGGCCGGGATGGCATCGGCGGCAACGACCTCCGGGGCGACCGGGGTGTCACCGGCCGGGAAGCCGGCGTTGACGACCACGTCGGTCGGCAGCACGAGCTCGACGCCGTTCTTCTCGGCGGTAGCGATGTAGCCCTTGACCTTGTCGAGCTGGTCCTCTTCGAGCAGGGAGGTGCCGACCTCGTAGCCCTTGGCCTTGAGGAAGGTGAACACCATGCCGCCGCCGATGACCAGGCGGTTGGCCTTGTCGAGCAGGTTCTCGATCACGCCGAGCTTGTCGGAGACCTTGGAGCCGCCGAGCACGACGGTGAACGGGCGCTCCGGGTTCTCGGTGGCCTTGGACAGGGCCTTGACTTCCTTCTCGACCAGCTTGCCCGCGGCGGCCGGCAGATCGGCGGCCACATCGTAGTCGGAGCCCTGGGCGCGATGGACCACGCCGAAGCCGTCGGAGACGAAGACCTCGCCGAGGGCGGCGATCTTCTTGGCGTACGGGGCGCGCACGGCGGGATCCTTGCTGGTCTCCTCCGGGTTGAAGCGAACGTTCTCCAGCAGCACCACGTCGCCGTCGTTCATCGCGGCGACCTTGGCCTGGGCATCCTCGCCGTAGGTGTCCTTGGCCAGCGGGACCTCGACGCCGAGCAGCTCGCCCAGACGCTTGGCGACCGGGGCCAGAGACAGCTCAGGGACGACCTTGCCCTTCGGACGGCCGAGGTGGGCCATCAGGATGACCTTGGCGCCTTCTTCGCGAAGCGCCGTGATAGTCGGCAGCGCGGCCTTGATACGGCCATCATCGGTAATCGTGGTGCCGTCCAGCGGGACGTTGAAATCGGCGCGCATCAGAACGCGCTTGCCCTTGAGATCTCCGAGATCCTTGAGTGTCTTCATGTGTATCCTTTCCTATCCGCATATGCGAGGAATGGCCGGTTTTAGCCAATTCGAATATTACAAGCGGCACGGAACAAAACACCGCGCCCATAGCGAACATGGACGCGGTGCATGACGGGATTTGATTCCGGCGCTTATCAGGAGCAGAGGGACGCCGTCAGCGTCCGACGGACGCGCCGGACTGTTCCCGGTCGCGGGTCTTCGCGGTCTTGTCGGCGAGCTGCAGCAGACGGCGGATGCGGCCTGCGATGGCATCCTTGGTGATGGGCGGGTCGGCGAGACGTCCGAGTTCCTCAAGGCTCGCATCCCCGTGCTCAAGGCGCAGCTGGCCCGCGGCACGAAGGTTTTCGGGGATGTCGTCGCCGAGAATCTCGAATGCGCGGCGCACTTTCTCGCTGGCTTCGGCAGCGGCCTTCGCGCTGCGGCGCATATTGGCATCGTCGAAGTTCGCCAGACGGTTCGCCTTGCCCCGTGCCTCGCCGTCGGTGCGCTTGCCTGTCCACTCCCTTGCGGAGTGCGGGGCGCCCATGAGGATGAGCATGCGCTCGATGGCGTCGGGGTCCTTGAGCGTGATACGCTCCGAACTGCGCAGCTGTCGGGGTTTCGCCGTGATGCCGAGCCTGCGTGCGGCGCCCGAAAGCGCGAGGGCGGCCTCGTTCGACGGGCAGATGATTTCAAGGAAGCCGGCTTTGCCCGGGTCGGAAAGAGCGCCATGAGCCAGGAAGGCTCCACGCCATGCGGCCTTCACCTGAGCGATGTTGCCGCTGATGATATCCGCGGGAAGTCCACGCACCAGACGCTTGCGCCGATCGAGGAGGCCGGTCTGCAATGCCAACGCTGCACCGCCGCGCTCCACGTGGATCATGTATCGCTGCACCGTGGCGCCGTTGGGCGTCGAGCGAGAAACCTGGGTCATGACCGCCTCATGCCCATACAGATCCCTGATGGTGTCCTGAAGCCACTGGGCGGCCTTGAGCGAGTCAAACTGCGCTTGAACGATGATCTGGCGCTGTACCAGCCGCAGCCCGCCGCCGAAACGAATCATAGCGGTCGCCTGCGCCTTTTTCGCCGCAGGCAATTCGTTATCGATTGCGGCCAGCTCGCTTTTGACATCATCCAGAAGAGCCAAGAGCCAACCTCCTATGTCCTGTTTCTTCTCAATGTTTCCCCGGCCTGCTGGGTTCTGCTCCCTGCACTGCCACCGGCTTACTGTGATACCTAATCACTTGGACAAGAATACGCGATGCTGCCGGATTATGGAAACGAAATGTTTGCATAGTGGCTGCACGGTCTCGCTATGCGCGCGCCCGGTGCAGCTCGCGTGCCGATACGGTGACGGATATGCCGTGCGCGCGCAGCCGCCTCGCAAGTTCCTCGCTCATGACGACGGAACGATGCTGCCCGCCCGTGCATCCGATGGCGATGGTCACGAAATGCTTGTCCTCGTGAGCGTAGCCTTCCAACGCCACGAGGATGGCCCGCTCGTATGCGTCCAGGAAATCGCCCGCACCCGGACTTGACAGCACGTAATCGCTGACGGGCTTGTCTTGCCCGTTGAGCTCTCGCAGCGTCGGCACCCAGAATGGGTTCGGCAGGAACCGCACGTCCGCCACGAAATCGGCGTCCATCGGCAGCCCGTATTTGAATCCGAAGCTGAAGATGTGCACGGCCACCGTGGACGGGCCGGAGCCGAGCATCGCCTCGTATAGTTTGGTCGACAGCTGGTGGATGCTCAGCGAGGACGTGTCGATGACCATGTCGGCCCGTTCCTTGAGGTTGTCCAGCAGGCTGCGCTCCTCAAGGATGCCGTCGATCAGACGGTTTCCACGCTGCAGGGGATGGGGCCTGCGCACCGACTCGTACCGCTTGATGAGCACTTCGTCGCTGGCGTCAAGGAACAGGATGCGGGCGCGCACCCCCAGGTCGTCGAGATGGCTGAGCACGGCTGACAGGTCGTCGAAATACTCGCGCGAACGCACGTCGATGACGGCCGCGAGCTTGTGCACGCCGTCCTTGCCGGCATTGGTCATCATGTCGACCAGCGGGACCAGCAGTTTCGGCGGCAGATTGTCGACGACGTACCATCCCATGTCCTCCACGCAGTCGGCGGCATGGGAGCGACCGGCGCCGGACATGCCCGTGATGAGCAGGACCTCGAAGTCGTCCGCGGGCTCCGGCCTGTTCCCGCCCGCCGGCGGCACAGGCGCGCCGGCCGGGCTCATGGTTGCGTGATCGTTCATTACAGTGCCTCCTCAAGGGCATGTCGCATCGCGGGTTCCAGCACATCCGTCAGGGAGCTGTCGGCCGTGTCCGCGCCGGTCATGAGGATGACCTGCAGGATGGCCTGCCACAGCAGCATCTCCTCGCCGCCGATCGCCAGCCCTCCCTTGGCCCTCCATGCGCGGATCAATGCGCTGGGGCGGGGGTCGTAGACCACGTCGAGCAGGATGCCACGCGGTCGGAAGGAGTCGTCGTTCCCGATGGCTTCGGCGACCGCGTCGGCGGCGTGGCCGGGAATCGTGCTGATGACGATGTCCGCGTCCCGCAGGGTGTCGGCCGACGCGTCGATCGTCTTCTCCTCGTATGCGATGGCGTCGCCCTCGCCGATGATGTCCGGCAGCTGCCGGTTCTTGCCCGGGTGGCGCGCCGCCACAGTGATGCGTTTGTTCGTCTGCCCGTTCTTCAGCATGACCGTGCATGCGGCGACGGCCGAGGCCGCGGTGTTGCCGTTGCCGATGACGGCGGCGGAGGTTGCGCTCTTCCAACGGTCAGGCTCCCCGAGGGCCTTGAGCTCATGGTCGAAGGCGAGCACGATGCCCATGACGTCGGTGTTGTAGAGGCGGATCGCCGGCAGCGAGCCCGTTGCGGAGGCACCGTCAGGGGTGGCACCGGGGGTGATGCCAGGTTCGGCGGGCCAGTCGAAAATCGCGGTATTGGCGACTTTGAGACGCTGCGCCCACATATTGGACGGAGTGCCATAGGGCTGAATGGTTTTCTTGAGCGGCATGGTCAGGCTCAGACCGCGCCAGGTCGGATCAAGCCCTTTGAGAAATCCGTCGAGATCGCTTTCGCCGACCTCGTGCCGCTCGTACGCCCAGTCATCCAGCCCGAGCGCCTTGTATGCGGCATTGTGCAGCACCGGCGACAACGAATGGGCTATCGGCTTGCCGAGCACGGCGCAACGATGTGCAATCACGGTCATACCCCTCCTTGCTCACTGCCTATATCATTCACTGCCACCATCGTACCGTAAATGTTCTTAACAAAATCGTCATAGACCAATGAATTCCGCTGGCGGGATATGGACTTCACGCCCCAGCGGGGACGGAGTCCATGGCACCCCGCTGACGGGGCGGAGTCCATAGACCGCCAGCGGGGGCGAACGAGGTGTGCGGTTATTCGGTGTGAAGGGCGGTGTGGATGGCTTCGGCTTTGGCATGGCCTATACCCTTGACCGCTTCGAGTTCCTCGACGCTGGCGTCACGCATCGCACGCACTGAACCGAAGTGGCTCAGCAGGCGCTTCTGGTAGGTCTCACCCACGCCGGGAATGCCATCCAGCGCGGAGCGCAACGCGCCTTTGCGTCGCGTCTGACGATGATAGGTGATGGCGAAGCGGTGCGACTCGTCACGCACCCGCTGCAGCAGGTACATGCCTTCGGACTGGCGTTTGAGGATGATCGGGTATTCGTCGTCCGGCACCCAGACCTCTTCGAGTCGCTTCGCCAGACCGCAGACGGCCACATCGTTCACGCCGCAATCGGCCAGAGCCTTCGCCGCGGCCATGACCTGCGGATGGCCGCCGTCGACGACGACCAGATTCGGGATGTAGGCGAAATGATGCCGGTTCGTGTTCTGCTGGACGACTCCCGCGTCCCGTATGCCGTCAGGAGACGATGCCGTCGTCGTGGATGCGGATGTATCGGACGATTCGGCACGGCGCTCGTTGTCCATGCAGTCGCCGGAGTCGCCGGCGATGTTGCCGTGTCTGAACCGTCGCGTCAGCGTCTCGTAAAGGGCGCTCAGATCGTCGAGCGCACCCTTGCCGTCATCACCGCGAATGGCGAATCTGCGGTATTCGGATTTCTTGGCGATGGCGTCCTCGAACACGACCATCGAGGCGACCTGGAACGCCCCGCCCACGGTGTTCGAAATGTCGTAGCATTCTATGCGCAGCGGTGCCTGAGCGAGCCCGAGTGCCTTCGCGACGTCGTTCATGGCCGCGGTGCGCGTGCCCATGTCGCTGATGCGGCTCATCTTGCTGCGTTGCAGCGCCTGCCCGGCGTTCTCGTTCGCCCGGTTCATCAGCGCCTTCTTCTCGCCGCGGCTTGCCACGCGGATGGCGACCACGGCGCCACGCAGCCCGCTCAACCATGATTCGAGTTCTGCACGGCGTGCCGGCTCGACCGGCACGATGACCTCGCGCGGCACTGGGGCGATTGGCGCCAGCAGGTCCGCGCGACCGGTCTGTTCCTGCCGTTCGCGTCTCGTGCGTGTCGCCTGCGCGCGCTCGACGCTGCTCTTGGCCGTCACCGTCTGCGTGCTGCCGATGGCGTCGCGTCTCTCCACGATGGAGGCTCCCCCTTCGGCCGTCGACACGCCCCCGTTCCCGGAGGGCGAGGCCATGGAAGGATCCGTTCCATCATGAGGATCGACGTTCAATCCGTTGTCGGCGGCCACGTCTGAATACACCTGCATGATCAGGTCGTCGATGAGTTCGCCGTCGGATACGTCCTCGACGCGTTCGACGCTCCAGTTGCGTTCTCCGCGAATCGAGCCGTCACGCACGATGAAGGCGTGCACGGACGCCTCAAGCTCGTCGGATGCCATGCCGAACACGTCGGCGTCCACGTCCTGATCGAATACGACCGCGTTCTGCTGCATGACGGTCTGCAGCATCTGGATTTCGTCGCGCAGCCGCGCGGCCTTCTCGAATTCGAGTTCGGCGCTGGCGTCCTTCATGTCCCGCGTCAGCTGGGCGATGTAGCTCTTGCCGAGCCGACCGGTCATCACGCCGACCAGCTGCTCGCACATGCGCCGGTGCTCCTTGGGCGCGATTCTCCCGATGCATGGCGCCGAGCATTTGCCAATCGACGCGAGCAGGCATGGTCGCCCGGTGAGTTCGGCCTTGTGGAACACGTTGGTCGTGCAGGTACGCACCGGGAATGTGCGCAGCAGTTTGTCCAACGATTGTCTCAGCTCCCACACCTTCGCGTAGGGGCCGAAGTAGCGGGCGTCCCTTCTCTTGCGGCTGCGGGTGACCCATACGCGGGGCACGGCCTCCCCCGACGATATCGCCAGATACGGGTAGGTCTTGTCGTCGCGGAACTGCACGTTGAAACGGGGATCGAACTCCTTGATCCACGTGTATTCGAGAGTGAGCGCCTCCAGTTCGGTGCCGACGACCGTCCATTCGAGGCTACGTGCGGTGAGCACCATCGTCTGCGTGCGCGGATGCAGCAGATACAGCGGCTGGAAGTAGTTGGCCAACCGGTTGCGCAGGCTTTTCGCCTTGCCGACGTAGATCACGCGTCCTTCGCCGTCCCGCCATTTGTAGACTCCGGGCTGGGCGGGGATATCTCCGGTCTTCGGCCGGAACAGGTCGCGCGTGTCCCCCAGCAGCGGAGCCCCGTTCCTGTTCACTTTGGCGACCGCATCCGAAGCGTCCGCCTCCCCGCGCAGCGAATCGGCCGCTTTTCTCCACACTTCGGGTGAATGCCGCTCGATATCGTTCGTCACAGCATGTCCTTGAGGAACTTGCCCGTCCAGGACGCTTCGCATTGCGCCACCTGTTCGGGTGTGCCCTGCGTGACAATCGTGCCGCCGCCGTCGCCTCCTTCCGGGCCCAAATCGATGATCCAGTCGGCGGACTTGACCACGTCGAGATTGTGCTCGATGACGATCACGGTATTGCCTTTGTCTACCAGTCCCTGCAGCACGAGCAGCAGTTTGCGCACGTCCTCGAAGTGCAGGCCCGTGGTCGGTTCGTCGAGGATATACACTGTCTTGCCGGTGGACCTGCGCTGCAGCTCGGTGGCGAGCTTGACGCGCTGCGACTCTCCGCCGGACAGCGTGGGCGCGGGCTGCCCGAGGCGAATATACCCCAGTCCGACCTGCACGAGCGTGTCGAGGTAGCGGGAGATCGACGGGTACGCCTTGAAGAACGTGGCGGCCTCCTCGATCGGCATATCAAGCACGTCGGCGACGGTCTTGCCGTTGTATTTGACCTCCAGGGTTTCGCGGTTGTACCGCTTGCCGTGGCATTCCTCGCATTCGACGTACACGTCGGGCAGGAAGTTCATCTCGATCTTGAGCGTGCCGTCGCCGTGGCACGCCTCGCAGCGGCCGCCCTTGACGTTGAACGAGAACCGCCCCGGACCGTAACCGCGCACCTGCGCCTCCGGCGTCTTAGCGAACAGCGTGCGGATCTTGTCCCACACGCCGGTGTATGTGGCCGGGTTCGAGCGCGGAGTGCGCCCGATCGGGTTCTGGTCGACGTGGATGACCTTGTCGCACTGGTCAAGGCCCTCGACGCGCGTGTGCTTGCCCGGCACGATGCGCGCGCCGTTGAGCTTGTCGGCGAGCACCGGGTAGAGGATCGTGTTCACCAGGGTCGATTTGCCGGAGCCGGAGACGCCGGTGACCACAGTCATCACGCCAAGGGGGAAATCGACGGTGATGTTCTTCAGATTGTTCTCCCTTGCCCCCACCACGCGAAGGCGCTTCGTGGCATGCGGCTTGCGCCGCACGGCCGGCACCTCGATGCTCCGTCGGCCGGCGATGTAATCGCCGGTGACGGACCGGGGCGCCTCGATGAGGCGCTTCGCCGGACCGGAGTAAATCACCTCGCCGCCGTGCTCGCCGGCACCGGGGCCGATGTCGACCACCCAATCCGCCCTCTCGATGGTTTCCTGATCGTGTTCGACGACAATCAGCGTGTTGCCGAGGTCGCGCAGATGGTGCAGCGTCTCGATGAGACGCGCGTTGTCACGCTGGTGCAGTCCGATCGATGGCTCGTCGAGCACGTACATGACGCCGACCAGTCCGGAGCCGATCTGCGTGGCAAGCCTGATGCGCTGGGCCTCGCCGCCGGACAGCGTCTTGGCCGCGCGCGACAGCGTCAGGTAGTTCAGGCCGACATCGTTGAGGAATCCCAGCCGGGCCCGGATCTCCTTGACCACTTCGCCGGCGATCGTCGCCGCCGCTCCCTCCAGTTTCAGCCCATTGATCCACGCTAGCCCGCGTTCGACGGGCATGTCGCATACATCGGCGATGGATTCGCCGTCTACGGTGACCGCCAACACTTCGGGGCGCAGCCTCCTGCCATTGCACGCCTGGCAGGGAACCTCGCGCATGTACGACTCGTAGTACTGCTTCATCTGGTCCGAGTCGGTCTCGTGATACCGGCGCATCAGCGTGCGCACGACACCCTCGAATCCGGTCGAATACTCGCGCAGCCGCCCCCACCGGTTGCGATATGAGACGTTGACCTTGAAATCATGCCCGTACAGGATCGAATGCCGCACGTCCTCAGGCAAATCACGCCATGGGGTGTCCATGGAGAACCCGAGTTCGTCGGCCAGGCCCTGCAGCACATGCCCGTAGTATTCGGTCGTGGTCTTGCCGCCTCCCCACGGCTCGATCACGCCGTCGGACAGCGACTTGGAATCATCGGCGATGACCAGATCGGGGTCGATCTCCAGCTTGTAGCCGATGCCATCGCACACAGGGCAGGCCCCGTATGGCGCATTGAACGAGAACGTGCGGGGCTCGATCTCGTCCAACTGCAGCTGATGCCCGTTCGGACAGGCCCTGTGCTCCGAGAACGGCTGACGCCGATTCGGGTCCTTCTCGTCCAAGTCCACGAAATCGGCGACGATGACACCTTTGGACAACCGCAGCGCGGTCTCGATCGAATCAGTAAGCCGCTGTCGGATGCCGTCGCGGATCATCAGACGATCCACCACGACCTCGATGGTGTGCTTTTTCTGCTTGGTGAGCTTGATGTCGTCGGACAGCTGGCGCCCCTCACCGTCGATCAGCGCGCGGGCATAGCCGTCGCCGCGCAGCAGCTCCAGAAGATCGGCGAACTCCCCCTTGCGGCCGCGTACAACGGGCGCGAGAATCTGGAATCTCGTGCGTTCCGGGTTCTTCAGCAGCGTGTCCACCATCTGCTGAGGGGTCTGCGCGCTGACCAGCTCGCCGCATTCGGGGCAATGCGGTACGCCTGTGCGGGCGAACAGCAGTCGCAGATAATCATAAATCTCGGTGATCGTGCCCACGGTCGAACGCGGATTGCGGTTTGTGGTCTTCTGGTCGATCGACACCGCAGGGCTCAATCCCTCGATGAAATCCACATCCGGCTTGTCCATTTGCCCGAGGAACTGACGCGCATACGCGGACAACGACTCCACATACCGGCGCTGCCCCTCCGCGAACAGCGTATCGAACGCGAGCGATGACTTGCCGGAGCCGGACAGTCCGGTGAACACGACCATCCTGTTGCGCGGCACGGCGAGATCCACGTTCTTCAGATTGTGTTCACGCGCACCCTGGATGGTGATCTTCAGATCGTTCGGGATATGTGAGATGTCCGCCACCAATGAGGAGTCGGTCTTGCGCATCGGTGCCTTGCGGATCTCGCGCGACAGGAACGTGTCGCTGCTCATCACACGTTCGATCACGACGTCCCCGCCGCCCGATTTCGACGTCTTGCGTCCAGTCACAACCCCGCCTTTCCTCGCACATCCCATCATCAACGGTAGATCATGCTCAACAATACCCGACTTCAAGACAAATGTCGAACATCAGTTCGATAGCGTGTCCCATATTCAAACACATGGACCATACACCGTCCGATCCGCGACGCCCCCGAATACGCAAAAGCCGGACGGCCATCAGACCATCCGGCTTTGCACGGCGAAACCGCATCACGGCCGTTCCGCGACCGTCACACGATCATGCACACGCCCTCACACCCGCTGCTGCAGCCAGCCGACGAGCAGAACAATCACCTGAGCAAGCAGGCCGAGCAGCGCGAAGAAGCCAATCCACGCAATCGCGGTGGCGGCACCGTCCGAGTAACCGTAGCCGTAATATCCGGAATTGCCTGAGAACAGGTAGATGAGCCACGCGAGCACCTTCAGGCCGGCGGCCGCGACCATGGCGACGAACGCGGCCATCTTGAACCACTGCGGTCCGTGCTGCACGACGTTGAGACCGATGACCCACACCGCCAGGATTGCGGTGAGCATGAGCCACGGAGTCGAGCCGAAGAGGAGCTTGTAGCCGAATCCGCTCATGTTGTTGCCGGCATCGACAAGTCTGAGGAACGACAGGAACGTCTCGATGCCGATGAACACGACCATGAGAATGGCGGAGATCTTGGTGACCGCGCGCACGTTCATCGTGTCGAGGAAGCTCGGCCCCTGCGGCTGGGGAGCGTAGCCGGGCTGCTGGGGATACCCCGGCTGCTGCGGGTACCCCTGCGGATACTGGTATCCGGCGGGCTGCTGCGGAGCCTGAGGAGCCTGAGGAGCCTGAGGAGCACCATAAGGCGCCTGATATGCGGGCTGCTGCGGGGCTTGCGGCTGCTGCGGGCCGGGCTGCTGCGGATATGTCATGGCTAACTTCTTTCTGTGTCAGTCCAATATGATGGTTTCAATATACCGCCATTTCATGTCCGGCTGACGAAATACTCCACATATTTGACGGGTATCCGTTGTGCGATGCCACAATATTCGCTGCAAGACGACGCACGAATCCGGCACGCGCCGTCATCTATTCGCTGCGCAGCGCCCAGTGCCCGTCGCAAGCCGATTTCGTCTCGTTGTTCCATGACCGTGACGATCATCATGTTGGCGATGCTCATACCGCCCACGATCAGCGCTATCACGCCGATCATCAGGCCCAGCGTCGTCAGCGAGTCGTCCGCGGTGTTTCTCGCCTGTGACAGGTCAGCCGACGCGGTGACGTACACGCCGAAGCCGCCGATGTTCGCCGCGTGGGCGAGGATACGGCGAATCCTTCCGTCGTTGCCTGATTTCGTGCGCACGTAGATCGCACTAATCCGGCGTATCATCTCCTCCTAGTCCGAGTATTGCGAGAACGCCCATTCGTCGCCGACGATGACAGAGCCTTTGCCAGGCTTGTCACTCCTTCCGGTACGGGCGGGATCCTTGACCAAGGTGAATCCCTTGGCGCGACATTCCCTCACATAGCACAACGCCGCATTTCAGCCCCCCCATCAACCGTTTACCACTCATAAGCGTTTTCTTTTCAGTAAGAGATCCGTTGAACAAGCCGGATAGGCGACCATGCCCATCTTCATACTCCGATGGCGGAATACGATACCATTCATTGCATGCCGACCATGGTTCCTATACAACTTTCATCGTATCCTCTTAATAATGTTTGAGTGTTCCATGACCAGCCGCCGGATGCTCACTCAGCTCTGAAAACCGCGACAATAATGGAAACGGATTGGCTCTCACGCAACCTACGTATCCGAGGAGGTTCCCATGCGCATACTGATCGTCGAAGATGACCGTGACCTCGCCGCCGCGCTGGACGACGCGCTGCGGTTCGAGGGGTATGCGACCCGCAGCGCATACAACGGGCTGGAAGCGGTGCGCATGCTCGCCGAGCAATCCATCGACATCGTGCTGCTCGACCGCGACCTGCCGATCATGTCCGGCGACGCGGTGATGGAGACGATCGCCTCGAACGACATCCCCGTGTCCGTGCTGATGCTCACCGCGGCAGCGCAGGTCAGGGACCGCATCAACGGTCTCGAACTCGGCGCCGACGACTACCTGATCAAGCCGTTCGCCTATCCCGAGCTACTCGCGCGCATACGGGCGCTGCAACGCCGTGCCGGTAAGGGCGACTTCTCCGGCACCGAATTCTCACACAACGGCATCGTCCTCGACACGGTCCGCCACACCGTGACCCGTGACGGCAAGCCCGTCAACCTGTCGCCGAAGGAATACGGCGTGCTGCTGGAGATCATGAAGGCGGACGGCAGCTACGTCAACGCCGAGGAACTGTTCGATACCGTGTGGGCGGGCGCATCAGCCACCGACCTCACGGACGCCATCAAAACCACCGTATACTCGCTGCGACGCAAACTCGGCGAGGGCAACGGCATCACCTCCACCAGAGGAAAGGGGTACCGTCTGTCATGACCGCATCACACGCAGCAGACGCCGCAACAGACTCAGACGCAACCTCGGAGGCGGCCCCGGTCACCGACACGGCCGCGGCCATTGCCGCCGCCAAAGACACCGCCGGCGGCAATGGCCATACACGCCGTCGCCGCCGATTCCCCTGGCCGTCGACGTTCCGAGGCCGGCTCATCGCCACCATATCCATCGCCGCCCTGGCGATGCTGGCCACCGTCATCATCACGCAGAACATCATCGTCTCACAGGCGGCACGGCAGCAGAAGAACAACATCGTCATGTGCACCGACAAGGACACCGGCGAACTGATCACGGTGTACTTCGACAAGAACCAGACCAGCTACGACCTCGATCTGGAGGATGCGCCGGACGCCGTCGGCAGCTCCGCCACCGCCGTCTGCTCCCCGATGCTCTCGGTACAGGAGGATACCGTCGAGACCTCCGACCCGGAGTCCACCGTCACCAAGATCGAGGTGACGCATATCGGCAAGACGGCGAGCGCCCTGACCGACTCCTTCATCACGATGATGCAGTTCATCTCCATCGGCACGTTCATCATTTTCGCCGTGCTCTCGCTCATCGTGTCCTGGCTCGTCGGCTCTCGCCTGTCCAAACGCGTGGCCAAGATCAGCAAGCAGGTGGAGGCGTTGAAGCCCGGCGATCTCGACACTCGCATCGCCCCCGACGGCAGCGATGACGAGATCGGCAAGCTCATCGAATCCATCAACGGCATGCTCGGCCGACTGCAGAACGCCACGGAAGCGGAGCGTCGGTTCGTGTCGAACGCCTCCCACGAGCTGCGAACACCCATCGCCGCCGTCGCGACCAATCTGGACGCCCCACTGTCCCAAGGCCGTTTCCCGGCCGACGTGGAGCCCGCCATCAGGCGGGCGCTCGCCGCGAACCGTCGCGGCAGCGACCTCGTGCAGGCACTGCTCACGCTCTCGCGCATCCAGAGCGGCGTCATCGATGCCGAGGACGTCACCGCCCTGCAGCTCGCCGATTTCATCGACGACGAGCTGGCCGAGGTGGAGGAGCAGGCCGATAAGCGTAACATCCTCGTCACCACGCGCGATGTCGCAAGCGACGTGCAGGTCCAGGCCAGCAAATCGCTGATAGACTTGGCCATCGGCAACCTGCTGCGTAACGCCATCATGCACAACATCAGCTCGGGCACACTCGACATCGCCGCGAGGCAGGAGCACTGCGCCATCATCGTGACCATCACCAACAGCACCGACGAAACGCTGCCGGACGATCTGATGAATCTGAAGCAGCCGTTCCACCGCGGCGAACACTCACGCATCAGCGCCGAGCCCGGCGTCGGCCTAGGCCTGTCGATCGCCGACGCCGCATGCGAGGCCATGGGCGCGACGCTGGAATTGGACAGGCCGGACGAGCAATCGTTCCGCGCCACCATCACCATCGCGTCGGCATAGATTGATACTGCGGCAACGGCCCGTCCAGCTACTTCACGTACTCTTCAAGCGTCTGGCCGGACTCATGCATCGCCTTCGCCGCCTCGGCTCCCACATACCGGTAATGCCATGATTCATACGCGTTGCCGGTCACGTCGGTCTTCCCTCGCGGATAGCGCAGGATGAATCCGTACCGCCACGCGTTGTCTGCAAGCCACTGGTGCTCGTTGACGCTGTCCTTGGTGCTGGTGGCCCCGCTCGCATTGATGTCCACCGCCAGGCCCAGCTCGTGCTCGCTGGTCCCCGGCTCGGCCACCCATTGAGACGCCTGTCTTCTCGCCTCCTCCTTCGACGCGCCCTCGTTCTGATACAGGAATATCTTCTCGTCCAGCAGCTGCCGCTGCACGGCCTCCGTACGGTACGCCGACGTGACCTCCGGGTGAAGCCCCGCGGCACGCATGTCATCGAACATGCGCTGCAGATCGGGATAGATGCGCGAATCCACGCTCTCGCCGTTGCTGAGCCTGGTCAGTTTCGGTGCCGGATAGTCGCCGGGAATCCTGTTCCACCGGTTGACGACAATCAGACTCCAGCTCGACGGAGAGTATTTCGCCTGCGCGACGCCGGGCACAAACGGTCCCCGGCCCGCGAAACGCCCCAGGCAGAACAGCAGCGCCAGTATGGCGGCGAGCAGGACGCCCAGCACGACCGACACGCGCAGCAGCGTCCTGCGGTTCCTTCTGTTCCGGCACTCGGCGAACGTCCGAACGCGCCCGTCTCCCGTCATCATCCGTTCCATGCCTGTCGCTCCTTCACTGGTCTGCCGTCATCGCAGCATCACCATAAACATTAGGATTCGTAAGGTTTCCCGGCCATCGACCACGGGGACGAAACGGCTTATGATCCGCGGGGATGACAACCCCGAGACAACCCTGAGTCAGTACCCTGACCGTCAGTCGGCACGTGTTCGCTATGATGGACGGTTGGACTTCAACGAATACGGACAACAACAGAAAGACGAGCGGGACACATGGCTATTGAGGCGCAGGGACTTGAGATTCAGATCGGCGCGCGCACCTTGCTCCATCCCACCGATTTCCACGTCGCCAAAGGCGACAAGATCGGTCTGGTCGGTCGCAACGGTGCCGGCAAAACCACACTCACCCGCGTCATCACCGGCGACATGCTCCCCACCAGCGGCAAGGTGCGCGTATCCGGCAAGCTCGGCTACCTCCCTCAGGACACGCATGCCGCCGACCAAGAGCAGACCGCGCTCGACCGCATGATGAGCGCCCGCGACATCGCCTCCATCATCAGCCGCATCCGCAAAGCCGAAAAAGACATGACCAACCCGGACCCGGACATCATGACCAAAGCCATGAACCGGTACGACAAAGCCATGCAGGACTTCGACAAGGCCGGCGGCTATGCCGCACAATCCGAGGCCATCGCCATGGCCGACAGCCTCGGCCTCCCCCAGGACGTCATGCAGCGTCCCCTCGGCACCCTCTCCGGTGGCCAACGCCGCCGCATCGAACTCGCCCGCATCCTTTTCTCCGATGCCGACACCCTCATTCTCGACGAGCCCACCAACCACTTGGACGCCGACTCCATCGAATGGCTGCGCGGATTCCTCAAGAAATACGAAGGCGGATTCCTCGTCATCTCCCACTCCACCGAGCTGCTCGACGAAGTCGTCAACAAGGTATGGCATCTCGACGCGCAGACCGGCCAGATCGACATGTACTCCCTCGGCTGGAAAGCCTACCTCCACCAGCGCGTCGTCGACGAGGAGCGTCGTCGCCGCGAACGCGAGGTCGCCGAGAAAAAAGCCGACCGGCTCATGAAGCAGGGCATCCGCCTGCACGCCAAAGCCACCAAGGCCGTCGCCGCCCAGAACATGATGCGCCGCGCCGAACGGCTCCTGTCCGAGACCTCCGATGCCCAGAAGCAGGACAAGGTCGCCGACATCCGCTTCCCCGAACCGGCACCCTGCGGCCGCACCCCCATCATGGCCAAGGACATCTCCAAGGCATACGGCTCCAACATCGTCTTCGCCGGCGTCAACCTCGCCGTCGACAAAGGCTCCCGCGTCGTCATCCTCGGCTACAACGGCGCCGGAAAAACCACCACCCTGCGCCTGCTCGCCCACATCGAAGACCCCGACACCGGCGTCGTCGAATACGGCCACGGCTGCAAGATCGGCTACTTCGCCCAGGAGCACGACACCCTCGATCTCAACGCCACCGTGCTTGAGAACCTCACCCACGTCGCCCCTGAGCTCAACGACACTCAGGCTCGTTCCATCCTCGGCTCCTTCCTCTTCTCCGGCGACGACGCCTTCAAACCCGCCCGGGTCCTCTCCGGCGGCGAAAAGACCCGTCTCGCCCTCGCCACGCTCGTCACCTCCCGCGCCAACGTCCTCCTCCTCGACGAGCCCACCAACAACCTCGACCCCGCCTCCCGCGACGAAATCCTCAAGGCCATCGCCAAATACGAAGGCGCCATCGTCCTCGTCACCCACGACGAGGGCGCAGTCCAGGCCCTGAACCCCGAACGCGTCCTGCTGATGCCCGACGGGGACGAGGATCTGTGGAACGATTCATATCTCGACCTCGTTGCCGAGGAGTGATGGGGTGTCGGCTGCGTTGTTCCTCAGTCGCGGTACCCTCGTACCGCTTTCTTCGGTACGCCTTGCCGACACACGCATCACTTCACGGCAATCCACTGAACGAACACCACACATATCGGGCCTGTCCGTACCCTTTTGCGTGCTTAAGTGCGCGCCGGAACGACGACCGTGCGCACTTAAGCACGCAAACCACCGGTCTTGCGTTCCTATGTTCGCGCACTCGTCGTTCCGACGCGCACTTAAGCACGCAAACGCGACTTGACCCATGACCTTGCCAACGTTCCGGCGAATATCAACGGCAAAAAACGAATGATGCCCGGTGGTTCCTGAATCTCAGGAGCCACCGGGCATCATTCGTAAGACGGCCAGACGATCAAATCACGCCGATCGGCCGATCGCACGGGCCGATGTCACTCGGCGTCGCGGTAACCGCTCGGGTTCTTGGTCTGCCAATTCATCGACGACGCAGCCATGTCGTCGATGCCGAGCTCGGCCTTCCAGCCGAGTTCACGCTCGGCCTTGGAGGAGTCGGCGTAGCAGGCGGCAATGTCGCCGGGGCGACGCGGCTTGATCGCGAACGGAATCGCGTGGCCGGCAGCCTTCTCGTACGCCTTGATGACCTCAAGTACCGAGTATCCGTGACCGGTACCCAGGTTGTAGGTGAACACGCCGGGGCCCTCGACCTTGTCGATGACGGCGACGTGGCCCTTGGCCAGATCGACAACGTGGATGTAGTCGCGCACGCCGGTTCCGTCGGGCGTGTCATAGTCGTCACCGAACACCTGAACCTCCTTGAGCTCGCCGAGTGCAACCTTGGCGATGTAGGGGGTCAGGTTTGCCGGGATGCCCTTCGGATCCTCGCCGATCAGGCCGGACTCGTGGGCGCCGACCGGGTTGAAGTAGCGCAGGATGACGACGGTCCAGGAGTCGTCGGCAACGTGCACGTCGCGCAGGATCTGCTCCTCGAAGAACTTGGTCGTGCCGTACGGGTTCGTGGTGCCGCCGATCTGGCTCTCCTCAGTCAGCGGCAGCTCCTTGGGCGTGCCATAGACGGTGGCGGACGACGAGAAGATGACCTTCTTGACGTCGTGGGCGCGCATGGCCTTGAGCAGCACGATGGTGCTGTTGAGGTTGTTGTCGTAGTATTCGATCGGCTTGGCGACCGACTCGCCGACGGACTTGAGCGAGGCGAAATGAATCACCCAGTCGATGTCGTTCTCGGTGAAGATGCGGTCCATCAGCGCCTCATCGCGGACATCGCCCTCGTAGCGCTTGACGGTCTTGCCGGTGATCTCCTCGACGCGATCGAGCGCCTTGGGCGACGAGTTGCTGTAGTTGTCCACGCAGACAACGTCGTACCCCTTGTTCAGCAGCTCGACATCGGTGTGTGTACCGATGTAGCCCGCGCCGCCCGTTACCAGAATGGTAGTCATGTGTTCCTCCTTGAAAAACAGCTGTGGATGACTCCAACAGTCATTCTAATGCTGAGTATGGAATCCGAGGCCTTCCATGAAGTCCCGGGTGAGTTCCTTGTGCTTGAACACGGCCGTGTTGCCCAGGATACGCTCGCATACGCTGCCGAGTTCGTCCTGCACCGCGGCGTGGATGGCGTCGCGGTCGCGCTCGCCGTTCAGTGTCGCGGTGAGTTCGTCCCATTCGAGCGTGAACTCGCCGACCTCTTCCGGCAGCGGCTTGCCCTCGGCGAGGGCGTCCTCGATCAGGCCAAGCTGGTTGATGAGACGGCCGGGCAGGATGAACAGCCCCTGCGCCTCGATCAGGCCGATGGGCTCCTGCTTGACCGGCCAGAACTCGGGATGCGCATGGAAGATGCCTTCCGGCAGTTCCTCGCTGACCGAGTTGTTGCGGAAGATCAGGCTCATTTCGTAGCCGCGCTCGGTGATGATCGCGCTGGGCGACACCGCGGAGCGCTTGCCGTCCTCGCCTTCGCAGATGATGTCCAGCTCGGGGTTGGAGTAGTTGATCCAGCCTTCGCGGATCTTGTCGCACACCTCGATGATCGTGTCGCGCGATTTGGCGACCACGCGCACGGCGGTGCCGGGCCAGTCGAGGATCTCGATGGTCGCGTCCGGGTATTCCGGCAGCGTCATCGTCGCCCAGGCGGCCGCCTTGTGCATCGGCAGCAGTTCGCCGCCGCCCTGGTAATGGTCGTGGGCGAGCACGGAGCCGCCGATGCGCGGCAGCGCGGCGTTGCACCCGAGGAAGTATCCGGGGAACCGGTCGACGAAGTCAAGCAGGTGCCCGAACGTGGAGCGGCTCACGTGCATGGGCGTGTGCTCGTCGTTCACGCAGATGCCGTGCTGGTAGAAGTACCCGTACGGGGAGAACTGCCAGAACCACGGTTCGTCGCCGAGCGTGGCGGGGATGGTGCGCAGCGTGCGCTTGTTGCGCCCCGCGAAGCCCTCGTTCTCATGGCAGATCGTGCATGCGGGGTATCCGCCGGCCACCGAGTTGCCCGCGGCGGCCTTCTTCATGTTCTTGAATTCGGGCTTGGCGAGGTTGATGGTGATGACCAGGCCGTGGGAGTCGAAGCGCGGGTTCTTGTCGAGCACGCCCTTCTTGACATAGTTGTTGGCGACGCAGTAGTCGTAGAACCAGCGCATGGCCTCCATGCCGCCATGTTCGCGTTCCACTGCCTCGAACCGGTCCTGCACGGCGGACGGCGTGCCGGAGAGCATGCCCATCACGATGTCCGCGTACACGGGTCCTTCGTCGGCGTCGAACAGCCCCGCCGCGACGGCCGCGGCGCGGAACCGCGTCAGCAGGTCGTCTGGCAGCGTGTCGTCGCTGGTCGCGCCGGTGGGACGGTACGAGTCGAGCGAGAACAGCTCGAAGATGCGGTTGCGCGTCCAGTCGGCATCGCGCGGGTCGAGTTCAAGCCGCTTGCGCGCGAAGTCGACGAGCGCGTCGATGCTCGCGTAGACGGCGTCGAGTCCGCCGCAGGCGCAGTCGTCCTTCTTCTCTTCCGTGGTCATCAGCGGGCGGTCCTTTCCATGACGTCGTCGACGATGGCGCGAATCTCGTCGGCCTTCTGCTCCATCTCCTGCACGAGCTTGATCTGGGTGCGAGCGCGCACGAGGTTGTGATCGGGGTACTTGGTGGCGAAGTACGTGTCACCGGCGAGGTAGTCGGCGAGGAAGCGCATGCCGCATTCCATCGTCATCATGTTGCCGGCGAATGCGAGCAGCTCGGCCTCCTTGTCGGTGATGCTGTCGCGCACCTTGCCGACGAAGCCCTCCGCGTAGGCGCGGAACAGTTCGGTGCTGAAGTGGACCTTGTCGAGATCCTTCTCGTCCTCAAGCGCGGTGGACGCGCCGAAGCGGATGGAATCGCCGAAGTCGAACAGCATGGAACCCGGCATGATGGTGTCGAGGTCGATGATGGCACGGGCCTTGCCGGTCTTCGCGTCCATCAGGATGTTGTTGAGCTTGGTGTCGTTGTGGGTGACGCGCAGCGGAACGGAGCCGTCGGCCAGCCCGTCCATGATGCGGGAGTACTGGTCTTCGTGGGCGAGGAAGAAGTCGACCTCCGGCTTGCAGGTTTCGGCGCGGCCCATCTTGTCGGCTTCCAGCGCAGCCTTGAAGTCGCGGAAGCGGCTCGGCGTGTCGTGGAAGTGGGCGATGGTCTCGGTCAGCTGGGAGGCGTCGAAGCCGGCCAGGAAGTTCTGGAACTCGCCGAACGCGGCGCCGGACTCGCGGAACACGTCGGCGTTGGGGACGAGGTTGTAGGAGATGGTGCCTTCGATGAACTTGTATATCCTCCAGGCGCCGTCCACCTCCTCGTTTTCGATGTAGCTCGCGCCGTCCTTGGTGGGGACGATGTCGAGCGTCTCCTGGTTCTTGGAGCGCAGGTAGGCGGTGACGAGTTCGATGTTGCGCATCAGGTGCACGGTGTCCGGGAAGATGTCCGTGTTCATCTTCTGCAGGATGTACCGGTGCTGATCCGTGTTGATCAGGAAGGTGACGTTGATGTGGCCGTCACCGTATGCGGTGATGCCCTTGACGTCGCCGTCGATGGCGAACTGATCGACGATGGCCGCCAGTTTCGGATCAATGTCAGTCATGTGGAACCCTCTTTTCCTTGTTGTGCCGCAGGTTGCCGCCGGTCTTCACCGCCACAACGACCCCCTATCTGAAGCTGCTGTGCCACTGCGACGCAGCAGCTGTTGGCGCATACGCACCGTTATTTGTTAATTATAGTTACATAAATGACAAACCGCCATTCTTCGGCGTTTATAGTTCCCGAATCCCCTCTTCTATTGCTATAATATAAAGACTGTGGATTTGAACATGACCACACCGCAGCTCGCATGATCCGAATCATGGGCGCTCTGACAAGAAACGACTGAACCAATGACCTCGTACGCCAACACCATCTCGTTCCCCCTGCACACGCCCGGCAGGACGACGAAGGCAAGTCCCGCCGACGTGCGCCGCAACAACCGTTCCCTGGTGTTCGGGCTGCTGTTCCCGAACGGGCAGCTATCCCGCGCCGACCTCGGGCGGCAGACCGGACTCTCGCGCGTGGCGATATCGGGAGTCGCCAACAGCATGCTCGACGAAGGGCTGATCTGCGAGAGCGGTTTCGACGTCAACGCCTCCGGCAAGGGCAAGCGCGGCACGCTGCTGAGCATCGACACGTCGCGTCTGCACATCATCAGCGTCGACCTGTCCCAGGAGCATCTGGTGCAGGGAGCCGTGACCGACCTGCTGGGCACGCCACAGCAGCGCATGGAAATGGCGCTCGGACCGGATAACGACATCAACGCGGACATGATCGTGCAGCTGGTCGACCAGCTGCGCACCGACATCGACGCCGACACGATCATCGGCATCGGCATAGCGGCGACTGGTGTCGTCGAGGACGGTGTCATTCGCGAATCGACGGTGTTGGGATGGCGGGATCTTGATCTGAGAGGCATGCTGGAACGTCGTTTCGGATTCCCCGTCACCATCAGCAACGACGTCGTCTGCTCCATGCTCGCGGAGCGATTCTTCGGGCATGGCGACAAGAGCATGCTGTTCATCAAGATCGACCGTGGCATCGGTGCCGCGACGCTGATCGACGATGTGACGGTGATCGGGCAGAACCATGCCGGAGGCGAGATCGGGCATATCTCCCTCGACCCGGAGTCGGGGGTGTTGTGCCCGTGCGGCAAGCGCGGGTGCCTGGAGACGATGGTCACATCGCCGGTGATTCGCGAGCGGATTCGCCGCGCGTCGACGCCCGAGGAGCAGCTGGACATCATCCGATCCTGCGGCGAGCAGCTCGCCGCGGCGCTCGCCATGCCAATCGGCCTGCTCGACATCAACGACATATGCGTGTACGGCCCGCCGGACATCGTGAACGCGGCATTCCTGGAGGCGACGCAGCGCCGTGTGGACATGGTGTCGTCGTCGAAGTTCCACAAGCATACCTCCGTGCGACGGTGCCAGGTGGGTTCGGATATCGCGCTGCGCGGATCCGCCATCGACGTGGTTCATCATTACATCGAGAACGGTCACTGAGAGAACCACCGAAAGGTCCTTGCGATATGAATCGAGGGCCGCTCCCCCGTTCAGGGAGCGGCCCTCGATTCATGTTCTGCTCACATCCGGCTGTGCGGCCCGGGTGGTTTTGGAAACTCCGTCGCCGGTACCGGTGTGCCTATCGGGCCTCCGGCGCGGCCCACGCGGCGCCCAGCGCTCCGACCGGCTGGTCGAGTTGCGCAAGCTTGATGCGTTCGCCGAGATGCAGGCCCGTCAGGAACGGACAGGTGCGCTCGCGCACGCGCAGTTCGTCCAGGGTGACGTCGATGAGCGGCTGGCCGGTCTTCGCCATGCCACCGCCGAAGATAATCATGCGCGGGTCATAGGATTGTGCGACGATCTGCACGGCATCGACGATGGCATGGGTGACCATGACGAGTATGCGCTGGGCGTCAGGCTCGCCGCGACGGGCGCACTCGATGAGATCCGGCATCGGAGGCTTGCCTTCGACCGGCCAGTGACGGCCGACCGACGCTCCGGAGCACACGGTCTCAAGACAGCCGCTCTGCCCGCAGGGGCACGGGAAGCGGTTCGGGTCGATCGGGATATGGCCGATCTCGCCGGCGGCGCCGCTGAAACCGTGCTGGACGACGCCGTCGACGACGATGCCCGCGGCGAGTCCGGTGCCGAAGTTGAGGAACACGATGGTTCCTTCGGGGTGGGATCCGCCGACCATACGCGCGGCGCCGACCGCGGCCGCATTGACGTCGTTCTCGACGTGCACGGGAATACCGAGGCGCTTGCCCGCTTCGGCACCAAGCTCCAGCGTATCGATGTCGAGGTTGACGACGTTGTCGACACGACCGGTTTCTGGATTGACCTGTCCGGGGATGCCGATGCCGACCGTGGCGACCTGATCGAACAGATCGCCGGCCACCTCATGGGTGATCGATACGACGTCGTCGATGACCTGCGCGTTGCCGCGTCGTGCGGGAATGCGCACGTCGTTGCGAACATTATCCTGCGGATCGACGAGAACGGCCTCGATCTTGGTGCCGCCGATGTCGATGCCGACGCGGAAGCGGTCGGCAGGTGTCTGCTGTGCTGTATCCTGCACTGTCATGTGTTGTGTCCTTACGTAACAGCGGATATGCGCGGTTCGCACATCCTTGACGAATATGTGGGGCAAGGCATATCGTCATGCCTTGCCCCACCGATGGGTCTGAGTGCCAGGGCCTCCGGAGGAAGGAGAAGGAAAGCACGGAAGCCCTGATCCTCAAGTCTTGCTGTCCGATCCATCTGTCCCCGTCCGTCCCGCATCATGCCGCGGGACGGACGGGGACTGCACAGATCAGAGGTTGCGCCAAGCGATGGCGCTCTGGTCGAGGTCGAAATGCTCGACCGAACCGTCAGGCAGAGCCACATCCGTGGACTGCGGACGGTCGGTGTTGTTGATCACGCAGTACTGGCCGGCATCGGGGAACACCGCGACCTCGCACTCGGGGTTGGTGGAGCTGTATGCCGTGTACTTGTCCTCGTTGTGGGAGGCCCAGAACAGGGCACGCTCCAGCAGACGAGCGTTCGCGGCCGAGTAGGGCAGACCGGAGATGTATACGCCGCGGCCCTTGCCGTACTCGTTGACCGCGAGCTGCACCTGACCACCGTCGGCGCGCAGCAGCGTCACGTCCTCGTTGACCGGGAACGTGTTCGCGACCGGCTCGCCGAAGTCGATGCCGCCAAGCGGCTTGATGCCCTGGCCACCGCCGCAGCCCGACAGCGGGATGCGGTATCCGGCCTTCTCCCACGCTTCGCGGGCGGCGGGATCGACATGCACGTCGGCGGTGATGAAGTGCTCCGGCGTGACGGTTGGGAAGTACTTGTCCACCGACAGCGTCTGGTAGCGTTCCTCGTCCACGCCCAGCACGTCGGCCAGCTGGAAGAAACGACCAGCCTGGAAACGGGCCAGCGAACTGGGCTCTCCGACGCCGACGAATGCTCCGCCGCCGCGCACCCAGGCGCGCAGGGTCTCGGTCAGCTTCGGGTTCTTCCACACGTCTCCACCGGTGAACGCGGTGTCGACCGGGCCACCGTTGATGATCACGTCGATGTCGTCGGCGACGCCATGCTCCAGCACGTCATCGAAGCTGATG